>Ga0182024_10001392_pt1 | contig 62511 bp, 68 predicted proteins | sample P32metaG_FD_120480 | JGI IMG/M metagenome (GOLD analysis project Ga0182024, IMG submission 120480) | Permafrost microbial communities from Stordalen Mire, Sweden - P3-2 metaG (Illumina Assembly) | ecosystem: Environmental > Terrestrial > Soil > Wetlands > Permafrost | place: Sweden: Stordalen...
GGAGCGATCACGCCCCACTCGAAATCGCTCAGCTCGTATCCCCGCATGATCCAACTCCCCCAGTTGGGAAGCTTGAATCACATCTCTCCCGCCAGGGGAATCCCCTTTATGAGTGCATGACCTAACCCCAGTCCTTCACACGAAGCGAGATCCGACACCTCGCCAAGCAATGAAGTGCCGCAGCCGGCTCCTACCGAGAACAGTTCACCTTTGGACCCGCCTGACAGCTCTTTCAATGAGGGTCTGTGGGTTAAATTTGGAGGGAATCATCCTGCCCCCGAGCCAAATCCTTGGACTATTCTGTCTGGCGGCGATAATGATACAACCGAGACATCAAAGAATTCGACTGTCGTGTCGAATGAATTAATTCAAGAAATTCACCGAGGCGTTGATATAAATGATAATAAATACTACAAATTTCTGCTTTCAGACGGAACACATATCCTCCTGTCTGGGGAAGAGTTGGCCGGTGGGCTGAAATTACTAGAGCGTGCCCTGGCGACGAAGGGGTTCATGTTGACCCGTCAGGACAAACGGAACATTCTGGAGCAGCTTAACCAAGTTAAACGTGAAAATAGATTTTTTATTGCAAATAAAACAGGTTGGTATGGTCAAGCATATATCACACAAACGAAGGTATATGGCACGCCGTCGCTGCCGATATTCCTGTATCCTGCACGATGATCAGCTGGAGAAGGGATTTGCCGACGGGTCATGATTTTCGTCGAAACGCGACGGGAAGGAGGTTCGCAGATGCAACCGAAAAGCACTTCGACTCTGACGGAGCTAGACGAGTGGAAAAACATAGGTAAACAATATGCCCGAGACAACCCGCTATTAATATTTGCGATTTGTCTATCATTTGTGGGACCGGTACTGAAATTATTAAAATGCAGAGGTATGGGTGTTATATTTTTTGGAGCGGAGTCGCCTGGGGACATTCTGGGGCCGATCGCTGGGTCCGTTTGGGGTCCGTATGACAGCGTGCGATTGCCCCGGCAGGATGGGGCTAAATTTCGCGGGCGCGATAACCGTCACGCTCACGGTATCGAGTCTTGTCTGCGACGACATGCCGACGGGTTCCTGGTCGTGGGCGAGGACCATTTGCGGGGTTCTCGCCGTGTAGCCGGCCGACTGCTGCACGAGCTCACAAGCTACGCTGCCGAGGGATTCAGCGATGGCGACCCCGACTGGAGTGGCCCCTTTGTATTTATGGGCGAGACCAACTGCTCTCCCGAATCCTTGTTGAAGGCCGCGGGGTTAGAATTCAATCCCGGCCGGCTGATCAGTATTCCCGCCAGTGCCGCTCCTGAGGGTTGGCCGTTCCACGAACTTCATGACTTTTCGAGCGCTGGCCGTTTCGGTGCGTATCTGCAGCAAGCCCTTTCCCCAACGTCCGGCGCGCCAATATCAGAATATCTGACCCGTCTGACTAGCGAAGATCCAGAATCTCTCGTCCAGAGTTTAGAAAACATCATCGACGACTATGAAAATAATCATCGAGATATTTGTGTAGAGGCAATCGATGAACGCACGATTGAAATGTTTCCAGTCATCTATGCAACGGGTCTCTGTCTCGTAGCATGGAATATCTTGCCGTTCACCGAAGAGGACATCCTAAATGCAGTAAAGTTTTGCGAAAACTCCTGTTTTTATCACTATGCCGATGCAAAGGGGGTGGGTGATTTGGTTATGGCGGTCGTGAAGTTTTTAACGAATAACAAGGATAAAAGTATAATGACTCCACAAGAAGGTCTGAATGATTCAGTGATACAGATGGCATCAACGTGTTATACTCTGGGCACCGATGGATTTTTCGTCGAAATTCAAATTCTTCCGGATCGCTTTCGGCGGGAATTCGCGCACCTCGGACCTCAAAAGGTACTGCGTGCCTGCTATGAGGCAGGATATTTGATCCGTGACCGCGGTTCTTTTGAAAAGAAAGCTCAAATTTGGCCGGGCGGGGATGGCCGAATGTATATGTATCGGTTCCGAGCGAGTATTTTAGAGCATAAGGCGCGACCATATTTGGCTGAGAACTGGGAGTTAGCGTAAAATATCTTTGTTGTAAATCGAGCGATTCCAAGAACGCGTTGTAATCTGTTCTCTTTATTTGTGGTGGCGCCGCCAATCGGAAGGATAGGTGACTTATTCGCATGGCAAGCAAAGGCTCCGTATGCTTGCTCCGGAGGAGAGAGCCCTTGCCTTATTTTGGAGTGTGATGAGGCATCGTGAGGCGGACGCCGGGTGCTCCGTCGTTAAGTAGCTCGAGGCCGGTGATTGTCAAAGCCGCGATAATCTTGGCGATAGTGCGAGCATAGGGTCTGGTCGCGCCACGCTCGAAATCGGCGATGGTTTTTTTGGTGACGCTAGCGCGGTGCGCGAGTTCCTCCTGCGACCAATCGAGAAGGGCGCGGGCGGCGCGACATTGGGCCCGGTTTAGCGTCATGCCGCGATCTCGGTTGGCCGATTTGGAGACTAAGGGAGCCTATCGGGGGCACCCCGCCGCTGTCGAGCGTGCGCCATAATGGCGGCTCTTCCCGACCCAGCCAATGTTGAAAAAACTTGACAAAAAATGTCCATAGACTACATTAAAAATGTAGAGTTACGATGGAGCAGTCACCCCCGTGCGTTCGCCCCCTGATCCCTCGTCGTCGGGTCAAAGGTTCGGCACCGAGTCTCTGCTGGGTGATTGCCGCGCGCGTCACTTGTCGCATGGCGCGAGGTTTGACCAGCAGCCGCGCATGCTGTTGCGCCCGCAGCCCGGCTTCTATGTGTTGCGGCTTAAGCGCGGCGCGCCCCTGGTCCCGGCGTTGATCTACCAAGTGTGCCCAATGGTCATTCCCCAGCCCACCGCTGTGGATGGGCCGCATCCGGATGATTGGTGTCGGCCGGTTGATCGCTCGCGTGGTTACGGCGCCCAGATCGATGGCAAGCGCGTCGACGTCGATCGGGTCTGGTTCACCCGTTCGCTGTGGCGGGTCAGCGGCGACGAATACGCATTCCGGATTGGACCTTTGCGGCAATGGGCTCAAGCAAACCCCGATATGCCGGAAGCTCGGCCGGAGAGAGCCGTCGATCTCGCTGCGCTTCCCCCGCTCTTCTGAGGAGATGGCCGTGAATCAATTCGCATCCTCTATCGCCGCCCCAATACCGGGTATTGGGCATAACAAACCCGCTGAAGCGATTGATCGGATTGATGCGTTGACGGACCGCCTTGCGGGGATTCACCGCGAACTCGTGGTCCGGTTCCTCGATCTCGAACTCGGTTGCGTCCGGGTTCCCGATCCGATTGAGAGCGAGGAGGATGCCGGGTTGACGACAGATTTCGTTGCCCAATGCCAGGTTCACATTCGGGATACCGAGGCCGCGCACAAGCAGGAGAAGGAATTTTTTCTCAAAGCCGGGAAAGCCGTCGATGCATTCTTCAAGCGCCGCTGCGAGAACCTGACCCTGGCTCTCGTACCCGTTGTTGCGCGGCTCAAGGCCTACGGTGATCAGGTCGCGGAAACTGAGCGCCGACGTCACGAAATTGCGCGCCTGGCGAGCGAAGAGGACGCGCGCCTTGCGATAGAGGAAGCGGTGCGGCACCGCGCCGAAGCAGAGCGGTTGGCGCGCGAAGGGACGAGCGACGACGATCACCGGCGCGCGGCGGAGTATTTGATCTTGGCTGAGGAAGCCAACGAGCGCGCTGAAGCGGCCCGTCTGCAAATCTTGAATTCACCTGTACCGACGCGGATTCGCGGCGATTACGGCGCAACTGCCTATGTCGCCCGAACCTGGACCTTTGAGGTCATCGATCTTGGTCAGGTGCCTCGCGAGTACGTGAGCCTCGATGTCGGGGCGGTGAAAGACGCGATCAACAAGGATGGGATCAGGAACATCTCGGGTCTCCGGATATTCCGGTCGGAGTCGCTTCGGATCAGAGGAGCAGCGTGACATGCCCGACGGCACGCATACCATTGGTCGAACGGCCAAAAAGAGGCAACCCGGCAGACGTCCGCTCGGCTCGCGTCGCCTGCGGTGGTCGGTTCTCTGCGACATTCCCGCCTTCATGGTGCCGCAGTCGATCCACGACGTGCGCGAATTGGCACGCATGATCGCGCTCGCCGAGTGGGCACCCCAATCCCACCGGGATATCCAGGGCAATTACGTACTGCAAAAGATTGAGCTGGCGATCATGCATGGTGTCACGGTCGGGCTCGGTCCGATTGCGGCGGTTCAATCGATCGCGCTCATAAACGGGATGCCGACGATCTGGGGCGACGGGGCCCTGTCGCTGGTCGAGCGCTCAGGGCTGCTCGAAGACATGATCGAGCAGTATGAATTGGACGAGGAGCAAGGCCTCACCGCGATTTGTACGATGAAACGTCGGCATCGTCCGACCCCGATCACGAACCGCTTCTCGATTGCGATGGCCGATCATGCGCGGCTAACCCAGAAAGAGGGGCCCTGGCAGACCTACCCGCAGCGGATGCTGCGGATGCGGGCTCGGTCCTGGACGATCCGCGATGGGTTTGCCGATGTTTTGCGCGGCCTGCACATCCGCGAAGAGGTAGACGATTTTATCGAGATCCGAGGTATGCGGCAGCCTCCGACGACGGCTTTGGAAGATAGACCCATCAATGGACTACGCGCCCGAGGCTCGCCGCGGCCGAAGCGGTTGATCGAGAGCACCTCGGGAAAGCCGCCTGCCTCGGAAGACGTGCCAACAAAACCGCTACCGACGCCCGCAGCGAACGGGGCTCAGCCCATACCGGAGGGAACTCAAGAAGGGGAGACCGTTACGCTTGTCGATGCCGACGGCGCGTTCATCGACGTTGCGGGTCAGAGCGCGCTCCAAGAGAGGTTCGAGGAAGTCTTCTTCAACAAACGTTTGTCGGTAGACCAGATCGTTGGCGTGTGGGAGTCGAACGAGGTGGCCCGTGAGGCCATCGCGCGCCTGCTTGGTCCCGAAGCGCTCGCCTCGGCCGCCGAGCGGTTTCAATCTGCGCAGAGCACCCGAAACCTGGAATGCGGGGAAGGGCCCCCCCGCGGGGGGGCCAGCAGCGTGTGGCACCTCTTGATCAAGATCTTACCGTTGGGGCCTGGCGAGCATCCCGTTCTACGCGTGCAGCGATGATGTTGCCGCGTAGGCTAAAGCGGACAAAGATGGGCGTCCGCCTGCACCGGCAACGAATTTGGCCCAAACATCGCCGCTGGGTTAAGTCGCACGGCTGTTGCGTCCCCGGATGTACTGCCAAGACTGTTGATTTCGCCCATCTGCGATCGTCCACCAATGCTGGCATGAGCCAGAAGCCACACGACGCCTTTGGCGTTAGCCTCTGTCGCCATCATCATGTCGAGCAGCATAGTTTCGGGGTCGATGCCTTTGACCACAAATATGGCACCGATCTCTGGGCTCTCGCCGCCGAGTTCGCGCGACGCAGTCCTGATATCGACATGCGCGTGGCGCTCTAGGCTCCGGACTCACCTACAAACAGGCACAGCGAGCCGAGAGAGCTGCGCGATGCCGACAGCCGGTGGGCGCAGTTTGCAACACAGTTTCCGAGTGATACACTGCACCAGTTGAGCGAGGGAACGCCCTATGCGCGTTGGTTTGGTTATGAGTAGTGCCGCCGCTCTCACCCTCGCGATGGCGATCCTTTACAACGCAGGATCGGTGGGCGCCCTCGCTACTGGGCGGGGAACCGCAGGCAATCCTGCTCTCCTCGCCGCCGACGTCCAAAAAGGCGAGGGGCTTTTCCAGGCTAAATGCAGCATATGTCATTCGGTGCAGCAAGGCGGGCCGTATAAAATGGGGCCAAACTTGCACGGCCTGTTCGGCCGTCAAACCGGTAGCTTGCCGGGCTACAACTATTCACCAGCGATGCGCGCCGCGGGCATCGTCTGGAATGCCGCGACGCTCGACACGTATCTGACCGATCCGCACAAGGACATTCCCCAAGACAAAATGCCCTTTGCGGGACTGCCCGATAAAGCCGACCGCGACGATATCATTTCCTATCTGGAGCAGGCGACACAATAGGTCTGAGGACGTAGAAGAAGGGCAGCGATGAAAAGAGTTTTCCAGATAGTCCTTGGATCGTCGCTCTTTTTTGTCGTTATCGTCTTTGGCTGGATTTTCAAGCCACCGGTAGCCTCTGCGTTGCCGAGCTACGCCCGCCAAACGGGACAACCGTGCTCGGCTTGTCACATGGGTTTTCCCGAGCTGACCCCGACAGGGCGTGCGTTCAAGCTCAATGGTTACATTTGGCCGGGCGGAGATTCCAAACTCCCGCCGGTGGCGGTCATGCTCCAGCCAGCCTTCACTCACACCGGGTCGGGGCAACCCGGGGGCGCCGCGCCGCATTTTGGCGACAACAACAACTTCGCTCTACAGCAGGCGAGCCTCTTTTACGGCGGCGCAATCGACGCCGACCTTGGTCTCGGCGCTTTTGTCCAGGCCACCTACGATAGCGCCTCAAATCGCTTCGGCTGGGACAATACAGACATTCGTTTGGCCCGCACCGGCACGGTGGGCGACACCGGCTTCGTTTACGGCCTTACGTTGAACAACAATCCTACGGTGCAGGACGTATGGAACACGACACCGGCGTGGCGCTTTCCCTACATCAGTTCGACGCTCGCGCCGACGCCCACAGCCGCAACCCTGATCGAAGGCGGTTTGGCGCAACAGGTGTTGGGGCTCGGCGCCTATACGTTCTGGAATAACCTGATCTATGTCGAGCTGACCGGATACCGCTCCCTCTCCACGAACACACAAACCTTTCTTGGCGTCGACACCGGCGGCGAAAGTAACATCAGCAGGGTCAGCCCCTATTGGCGCGTTGCCGTCGAACCGAGTTGGGGCAAGAATTCCCTGGAGTTCGGCACGTTCGGAATGGTCAATTCTCTCTACCCGCAGCGCATCACCGCGAATGGGACAGATAACCTCACCGACATTGGCCTTGACGTCCAATATCAATTCATCGGCGAGCAGGATGGCATCACACTACAGGCAAGCTGGATACACGAGGCTCAGGCGTGGAATGCGAGCCAGCCCTTAGGATTTACCGCAAACGCACACGACACGCTCCAAAGCTTCAACGCCAAGGCATCCTATCTGTACAATCAGATGATCGGCGCGACCGTTGGGTATTTCAACATCCATGGGAATACCGACGCCGGACTCTACGGACCCGGCTCGATTGGCGGGAGCGCCAATGGAAGTCCCAACAGCAGCGGGTGGACGGCCGAAATCGATTACATGCCATCCAACAATGGCGGTCCTTCGTTCTGGCCGTGGCTCAATGCAAAAGTAGGATTGCAGTACGTCGCCTACACCAAATTCAACGGTGGTACGACCAACTACGACGGGTTCGGGCGGAACGCATCCGCCAATAACACACTGTTCCTGTTCACCTGGATAGCATTCTAGCAGGCTCAGCGATTCGGGAGAGCGCCGTTATGCGTCTGCCCGCCACGCCGTGGGTTTTCCAGGTTAAGCCGGCTTCTTCGCGTAGAGCTTGCACCAGCCGGCTGCGGCAATAGTACCCGTGACGACCTTGCACGAAGTGGGCGCCTCGAATTGCGTGCAGTTGTCGCAGCGCTGCGCGCCCTTCGGTGTACCCTGGTAGCCGACCGCGATCGGGGTCATCTTGGTCTGAGCCTCGGCCGCGCGATTTCCACTTATCATCGTACCGAGCAGGGCCGTGCCGCCAGCCAGGATCGTGCCAAGCATGGCAACACCACCAGCGGCGAACGCGGAGTTCTGCAGTATCGAGCGGCGCGAAACCTCTCTCGCTGCGATTTCAGGTGCGTCGTCCATGGTTTCTCCATTAATGAGGATGGTTGCGGGTGAGCCGATGAAGCAGCCCGGCCTGCAGATTCATCACGCGCGGTCCGGAGAGGGATTGTCGTCAAGCCGAGCCGTCCACTTTAGTCACTCGGTCCAATGACGGTAGATCCGGAATCTACTCAGGACGACGCCGGTCGAACCGACCTAACCCACCACTCCGCGTTAACTCACCCAAACATTCAAAAAAAATGATCGGCTTGCCGAAACAAATTCACCGTCACTCCCGCAGAGAATACAGACTCTAGCCCTTTACGGCCCTGATTGTTATTGTTAATAACTTGTCCGATTGGCGTTAGTTCGAAAAAATTCTCCATATCTTCCTTTCCTTAAAGCGATTTGAGGCGCTTCGCCGAGAGAAACGGGCAAGCAAAGCGGAGTGTAGATGATCATCCGGCGCCGGATTAGGCTGCCGGATGAGCAGCGGCGCCCTGACGGCGCTCGTACAAATCAGGGAGACGAGGGATGCCGGGTGACGCGGAACAGCGGGTGGCGCTGGTTACCGGCGGGCTGCGCGGGCTCGGGCGGGCGATGAGCCTGGGCCTCGCGCGCGCCGGACACAGGGTGGTTGCGGTCGGCCATATCGAGAGCGATGTCGCAGAGATGACCGCCGAGGCCGAGAAGCTGGGCGCCGGCAAGCGCTTCCATCCGCTCGTCGCCGATCTGCGCGAGGCCGGCGAGTGCGACCGGGTCGTCGCCGCGGCGCGCGAGCGCTTCGGCCGGGTCGACATCCTCGTCAACAATGCCGGCCTCACCTTCACCTATATCGACCCGGCGCGGTTCCGGCGGAACAGCCTGCAACGTTTCTGGCAGGTCGGCGACGAGATCGTCGACAATGTGATTACGACCAACTACCTCGCCGCAGACCGCCTCGCGCGCCGCGTCGCTCCGGCGATGGTCGAGCAGCACTGGGGCCGCATCGTCAACGTGACGACCAAGCTCGACACGATGAACCGGGTAGGCACGCACCCCTATGGCGCCTCGAAGGCAGCGCTCGAAATGGCGACCGAGGTCTGGGCCAAGGACGCCGCCGATACCGGGCTCACCATCAACATCGTCAACCCCGGCGCCGGCGCCAACACGCCGGGCATGGCCGACGAGATGCGCGCGGCGAGCCGGGAAGGGCGGGTGGCCCGGCTGGTCGAGCCCGACGAGATGGTGGCGCCGCTGCTCTTTGTCGTGTCGCCGGCGGCCGACGACGTCACCGGCTGGCGCTTTGACGCCAATCTGTGGAACCCGAAGCTCCCGCCCGCCGAGGCGGCCTGGCTCGCTGGCCGCCCCGCCGGGTTCGTCTTCCACCCGCACCAGGATTTGCCGAAGGCACCATGACACCGCCAGCCCAGAACTTGCGCCCCTCGGGAAAAGCGTTACCTTCATAAGCGATGACGGCACTTCTCGAACGAGCTTTGGAAGCCGCTCGCGGCCTTCCGCCGGATGCGCAGGACGATATCGCGCGCGTTGTCCTCCGGCTTATGGGTGCGGACGACGAGGCGCCGGTTGCGCTTACGGCCGAGGAACAAGAAGCCGTGGCCGCCTCAAAGGCCGCAGCTTCTCGAGGCGAATTTGCTACCGATGATCAGGTGCGGGCGGTGTGGGCCAAGCACGGTCTGTGAGGCTTCGCTATAGCCTCCCGGCGCTTGCCGATCTGAACGCGATACTGGAATTCATCGCCGCCCGTTCTCCGCAGGGCGTGCGGAGGGTCCAAGCCCGCATCCAGATCGTCGTCAACCTTCTACTGCTGCATCCCCATATCGGCCGCCGCACCAGCGATCCGGCCATCCGTAAAGTGGTCGTCACGCCGTACCCCTACGAGGCCACGGAGAACGAGATCATCATTCATACCGTCCGACATGCGGCGCGTAGTCCCTCTGGAATGCCAGGTTCCCCATGACCGACGACGACCCGTTTCTCTGGCTTGAAGACGTCGAGGGCGACAAGGCGCTCGACTGGGTGCGCGGCGAGAACGCGCGCAGCGTGGCCTTGCTCGAGGCTGACCCGCGCTACCTGGGGCTTTACGACACGGTGCTGAAGATTGTCACGGCGCGGGACCGCATTGCCTACCCGTATTTCCGCGGTAGCGATCTCGCCAATTTCTGGCAGGACGAGACCCATGTGCGCGGGGTGTGGCGTAAGACCACGCTCGCCTCCTACCGGACCGCCATGCCGCGCTGGGAAACCGTGATCGACATCGACGCGCTGGCGGCGGCCGAAGGCAAGAACTGGGTCTACCAGGGCGGGCAAACCCTGCCGCCGGAGGATAGGCTGGCGCTGATCGGCCTCTCCGACGGCGGCAAGGATGCCGCGGAGCTGCGCGAGTTCGACGCCGAAGCGGTCAAATTCGTCTCGGGCGGGTTCTTCCTGCCTGAAGGCAAGCAGAGCGCGACCTGGGTCGATGCCGACACGCTGCTCGTCGGCCGCGACTGGGGCCCGGGGACGATGACCGCCTCGGGCTATCCTTACATCGTCAAGCGGCTCCGCCGCGGCATGAAGCTCGACCAGGCCGGGGAAGTGTTCCGCGGAACCGCCGGTGACGTCAGCGTCCGCGCCGGGGCGCTGCGCGACCCGGATGGCACGCTGCGCGGCGTGATCGGGACCCGGGCGGTCGATTTCTACGTCAGCGAGCGTTTCCTGCTGACCGATGGTGCACCAATCAAGCTGCCGCTGCCCGGCAAGGCGAGCCTGCAGGGCTTCGTCTCGGGTCAACTGGTGTTCACGCTCGAGGAGGCGTGGCGGGGTTTTGCGTCCGGTGCGCTGATCTCGCTCGATCTCGAAGCGTTCAAGACCGATCCCGGCGGCGCGGCGCCGGTATTGATCTACGCGCCCGGACCGCGTGAGATGATCGAAGGAGTCGCCGCGACCCGGTCGCGGCTACTGGTGACGATCTATCGCAACGTGCAGGGGAGCGCGGTCTCCTATCGGTTCGATCGCGGGCGCTGGGAGGCGACGCCGCTGCCGCTGCCCGAAAACGCGTCGATCCAGATCGTTTCGACCAGCGATCGCGACGAGACCGCGTTTCTCGATGTCGCCGGCTATCTGCTGCCAAACACCCTCTATTTCGCCGATCTGGCCGCGAACACGGCAGAGGCGGTCAAGGCGATGCCGGCACGCTTCGATGCGTCGAAAGCCACGGTCGAGCAGTTCGATGCGGTCTCGCGCGACGGCACCCGGGTGCCGTATTTCGTCGTGCGGCCGCGCGACATGAAGCTCGACGGCAGCAACCCGACGCTGCTTTACGGCTATGGCGGGTTCCAGGTGCCGATGACCCCGGCCTATTCCGGCGGGCTCGGCAAGATGTGGATCGAGCCGGGCGGGGTCTACGTCGTCGCCAATATCCGCGGCGGCGGCGAGTTCGGCCCGGAATGGCACCAGGCCGCGCTGAAGGAGCATCGCCAGCGCGCCTTCGACGATTTCATCGCCGTCGCCGAGGAACTGGTCCGCCGCAAGATCACCTCGCCGCGCCGGCTCGGCATCATGGGCGGCTCGAATGGCGGGCTCCTGATGGGCGCGATGCTGACCCAGCGCCCCGAGTTGTTCCGCGCCGTGGTCATTCAGGTGCCGCTCCTCGACATGCTGCGCTACCACAAGCTGCTGGCCGGCGCGTCGTGGATGGCGGAGTACGGCGACCCCGACAATCCCGAGGAAGAGCCGTTTCTGCGTCGTATCTCGCCCTATCACAATTTGCGCGCCGGCACGGCGTATCCCGAGCCGTTCTTCCTGACTTCGACCAAGGATGATCGTGTGCATCCCGGCCATGCGCGCAAGATGGCGGCGAAAATGGCTTCGATGGGCCTCCCGTTCCTCTATTATGAGAATATCGACGGCGGGCACGCGGCCGCCGCCAACCTCAAGGAGCGCGCCCGGCGCAACGCCCTCGAATTCACCTATTTGTTTCGCAAGCTGGTGGATTGAGGACTGGCAGGAGGAAACCCATGGCGATCAGCAAATTCACCACCGTCTATGCCGGCCACATCGATTTTCCCGATCACGGCCAGGGCGCGACCCCGGCCAACGAGCGCCGCTTCAACAATGACGAGCTGGCCTCGGTCTTTGAGAAGTCCGAGGCGATCGCCAAGTGCATGGACGATCTCGGCTACGACATGATGTGGATGGCCGAGCACCACTTCCAGCACGAAGGCTACGAGTGCATCCCCAACATCCTGATGCTGGCGGTGCACCTTGCGCACGTGACCAAGAAGATCAAGATCGGCTGCGGCTTCAACATCACGCCGATGTGGCACCCGCTGCGCCTCGCCGAGGATTTCGCCACCGCCGACATCCTCACCAAGGGCCGCACCGTGTTCGGCGTCGGGCGCGGCTACCACAGCCGCGAGGTCGAGACCTTCGGCGCGCCGATGCTCGACGGCGAAGCCAATCGCGAGCTGTTCGAGGAACAGGTCGAGATCATCATGAAGGCGTTCAACAACGAGCGCTTCTCGCACAAAGGCCAGCACTACACCTTGCCGCCCGCGGTGCCGTATCGCGGCTACGATCTGAAGGAGCTGAGCCTGGTGCCGCGTCCGGTCAACACGCCGGTCGAATGCTGGCAGCCGATCGTCAGCGCCAGCCCGCGCGGGCTCGACTTCATGGTCCGGCACAACATCAAGGGCGCGGTCGGTGGCGGCGCGGCGACGATGTCGGCCGGGCCGATCCAGGCCTATCAGGATGCCGCGGCGCGTGCCGGCAAGCACCTGAAGCTCGGCGAGAACCTCACCATCGGCATCCATTTCATGGTCGGCAAGACCCGGGAGGCGGCGATGAAAGCTCTGAAGCCGCTTTATGAAGAGCATGCCAAGATGTTCGCGCCGCTGGGTTTTGTTCCCGGCCTCACCCCGGCGCAGGTCGCCGCGGTCGCCAAGCGCGGCGGCTGGGACGCGGCCGGGGTGCCGAAGGTCGACCATTATGTCGGGCTGGGCTCATGGTTCGCGGGCACGCCGGACGATCTGGTCGTGCGGCTGAAGCAGATCGAGGAAAGCTATCCCGGCATGGAGCTGATGAGCCTGTCGCCACCGCTGACGACGCCGAAGGCGCTGATGCTCGAGCAGTTCCAGATGGTCGCCGAGGAAGTAATGCCGCATTTCCGCCCACGCCCGGCGGTGCGCGACGCGGCGAAATAGAAGGCGCGGCACGTCCATTTAAACAGTGAGACGGTGAGGCAGTGAGGTGCGGTACGAACGGCAATCTCACCGTCTCACCGCCTCATGGTGATTTGCGCTATGCGCGGGAGTACCGAGCCGTCCGCGCTCCCTGCGGAGGCCGTTTCCTCAGCTCGCTCGCCGCGCCGCCAGCGCCATCGCGATTAGGCTCATGCCGCCGAAGACGAGGTCGATGCCGACCAGGAGGCCCAAGGCCCAGGCGAGCGTCCCCGGCAATCCGGCGATGATGATGCCGCCGAGGATGAGGTCCATCACCCCGCCGAGCATCATCCATTCCCAGCGCCCCGAAAGCTCGCGGCGATGCTCGAACGCCATGACGATGATCACGATGCCGTCGATCAGGAAGAATGCGATCAGCACATAGGTCAGGGTAGTGACACCTGCGGCTGGACTCGACAACAGCCAGTACCCGGCGGCGAGCGAGATGACCGCCGAGAGCAGCGCCCACCAAAACCCCGGCGCGTTGCGCTGCCCGAAGGTTGCGATCAGCCCAAGAACGCCACCGAGCAGAAACAGCCAGCCGAGCACCAGGGCGGTGGCAAGGCCGGCAATCGGCGGAAGGGCGATCGCCGCCAGCCCGAGGATGGTGAGAATGATCCCCTCGATCAGGTATATGCGCCAATGCTCGCGCACCGACTTCTGGATCGCTTTGCCGATATCCTGTTGGTTAAGCGACATGAGGCTTCTCCCTCGACTTAAGCGGCGAGTTGATTTATGCGCCATCCCGGCGAATGCCGGAATCCCATTTTCGCCGAAGGGCTGCGGCTTGGCGTCGGCCGGGTAAGAAAAAAGCTCCTCCCGTCTTTCGGCGGGAGGAGCTTTTGTCTGGCACGTCAGCGTTACCGGTGGTTCGCCTGGTAACGCGAGTTGCGCAGCACGCGGCCGGGCAAATTGCCGGTGTGGTTGCCTTCCTTCATCAGCATCTTGCCGTTGACGAAGGTCGCGTAGATGCCCGCCGCCGGCTCCTTGAAGCGCCAGCCGCCGGCCGGGAAGTCGTGGACGACGAATTCGGGTAGCGGTTTCACGGTGTCGGGGTCGAAGATGGTGATGTCGGCGGTCATGCCGGGGCGCAGCAGGCCGCGGTCATAGAGGCCGAAGGTCGAGGCCGAATCGAAGGTCAGCCGCCGCACCGCATTTTCCAGCGTCATCACTTGCTTCTCGCGCACCCATTCGCCCAAAAGCCGGGTCGAGAACCCGTAGCCGCCATGGAACTGCACATGGGCGCCGCCGTCGCTGAGGCCGATGAGGGCGTTCGGGTAGTTGAGGATCTCCTTCATCGCGGCGACATCGACGTTGTTCTCGGCCTGCATGAATGTGGTTTCGAGCTTCTCCTCGACCACCAAGTCCAGGAACGAGTCGATGATGCCCTTGCTCTGCTTCTGGGCGATCTGGCTGAGGGTCATGCCCTTCATCCAGGCGTTCTTGGGAAGCTTCGGTTCCTCGACCCAGATGTAGTTGTACCATTCGCGCGAGATCGTGTTGCCGGGAATCTCGACCTTCCACTCGACCATCTCCTCGTGGAGCTTGGCGCGGGTCGCGGGATCGGCATAGGCGCGCAGCTTGTCAGCGTCCGACATCAACAGGATCGGGTGCCAGGTCGGCGAGCCACGAAACACCTGCGTGTTCGACATGTTGAAGGTCTGCGTCGTCGTGTTCGGCGAGGCCAGCGGATAGGCGCGGATCCCCTTGGCCGAGGTCTCATCGACCCGGTCCATATGTTTCTTCCACTCGCCCGGCCGCCGCACCGACTGGCCGAGATTGTTGTAGACGACGGGGCGCCCGGTGGCTTCCGAGAGACGGGCCATCAGGCCGTCCTTCATTTCGGCGTCGCGGCCGCCGCCCGACTGGATGATGCCGGTCCCCATCTCGCGCAGCACGTCGGCGAGCGCAAAAATCTCCTTCTCGTCGGCCCACAGCGCCGGGATGTGCAGGCCCTGCGGGTCGTAGTGGCCCTTGTTGCGCGACACCGAGAGGCCGAGTGCGCCGCCCTCCATGCCGTCGCGCACAACAGCCTGCATTTCCTTGAGCTCCGCATCGTTGGCGGTGCGGGTCTGGCACGCGTCGCCCATCACGTAGTAGCGCACCGCGGTGTGACCGATCAGCGTGCCGACATTGACCCCGAGGTTCTTGTCGAGCTTCTCCATGTATTGCGGGAAGGTTTCCCAATCGACCTCGATGGTGTTGAGCACCTCCATCGGGATCGCTTCGACATAGGAGAGGAACTCGGCCATCCGGGTCTCTTTGCCCTTGCGCACCGGCGCCAGCGACAGCGAGCAATTGCCGATGACGACGCTGGTGGCGCCGTGGTCGCACGAGAACGAGCACATCGGGTCCCAGGTGACCTGGGCGTCGTAATGGCAGTGGTTGTCGATAAACCCCGGCGCGATGACCTGGCCGCCGACGTCGACCACCTGATCCGCCGCGCCCGACAGCTTGCCGATCTCGGCGATCTTGCCGTCCTTGACCGCGACGTCGCCGGCGAAAGCGGGCATCCCCGAGCCGTCGATCACGCGGCCGTTCTTGATCAGGACGTCATACGCCATAGGATTCCCTCCGTGCGGTGGATGCGGTTCAACCAATTGTTGGGGAAAACTATAGCACCGCCGTACGGGGCCGCGCCGGGAATCTCGGCATGGCTCAGGGCCCGGCTATGCACCCCAGGCGCACCCGGGACAGATATCGTGGGGCTATTCCGCCGCTTTCCCGAAGCTCGGGGCGTTTTCGAGATCGTCCTTCAATGCCTCGTCACCCTCGGTCGGCAACGGCTCGAAATAGTTGATGGCGCCGTCGATGTCGCCTTCCCACATCTCGCGCGGCAATTCGTACAAGAGTTCGACGCCATAGCCGTTGGGGTCGCTGATATAGACACTGTGGGTCACGCCGTGATTGACCCGCATGTTGAACTTGACGCCCTTCGCCTTCAGGTCGGCGAGCTTGGCGACGAAGGCCTCGCGGCTCGGCATCGCGATCGCGACGTGGTTGATCGCCACCGGCTTGTCGAACAGGCCCCATTCACCCGGCGGCGGTAGGTTCGGGTTCTCGACGAGCGCCACGTCGTGGTGGGTGTATTTGCCGCCATGGTCGCCGCTGTAGAACTGCATCCGCGGCGTCGGGCCCATCTCGGCGCGCGGGTGCAGCGCGCCGACCTGCTTCAGGCCGACGATCTCGGTCCAGAATTTGTGCGACGCCTCGATGTCGCGAACGTTGAGCACGACATGGTTGATGCCGACCGGCCTGGACGTGCTTTCTGCCATCGTAGCCTCCCTTGGATTGTCTATTCCGCCGCGGCCTTGTCCCTTGGGCCGAAACTCGGCGCCTTGTCGATCTCGTCGACCAGCGCATCCTCGCCCTCGGTCGGCAGGTTCTCGGCGTAGTTGAGTGCGGCGTCGATGTCGCCTTCCCACATGTCGCGCGGCAGCTCGTAGAGCAGCTCGACGCCGTAGCCGTTGGGGTCGCTGATATAGAGGCTGCGGGTCATGCCGTGATTGACCCGGCGCTCGAACTTGACCCCGCGCTTTTGCAGGAAGGCGAGCTGCCGCAGCCACGCCTCGCGGCCGGGCAGGGTGATGGCGATGTGGTTGACCGCGACCGGCGTGCCGAACATCGCCCAATCCTTGGGCCGCGGCGGCAGCGCCTTGTTCTCGACCAGCGCAATGTCGTGGTGGTTGAGCTTGCCGTCATGATCGGCGCTGTAGAAGCGCATCACCGGGCGCGGCCGCTCAGGGGTGCCCGGCTGCAAGGCGCCGACCTGTTTCATCCCGACGATCTCGGTCCAGAATTGGTGCGATTCCTCGATGTCGCGGACATTGAGGACGAGGTGGTTGACCCCGACCGGGGTCACCGCGCGGTCCGGAGCCGCGCTCTCGGTCTTTTCGGCCGTCATTGGGTCACCTCGCAGGCCATATCGTGTCTCCCCCTATGTTACCGCCGCGCGCTTCCCGCGTCACCACAGCGAGGTGCCCGCCACCAAACCGGCGATGAGCAGCGCGAGGAAGACGACGATGCATAAGAAAAACAGCAGCTTGGCGATGCCGGCGGTGGCCGCCGAGATGCCGCCGAAGCCGAACACCGCGGCCACCAGCGAAACGACAAAGAAGAACAGCGCCAATCTGAGCATGGATGAACTCCCGTCTTGTCTCGCGCTCCCGGGCCCTCGGATCAGGGGATCTCGTACACCGCGTAATTGTCGGCGATGCCGCGCAGCGCGCGCTGCTGCGCCACCGGCGCCAGGCCCTTGCCGGCCAGCAGCGAGGTCGTCTGGGCATGCTGAACCACCGGTCCGGTGGCGAAGATCGCGCGTGACATCGCCAACCCCTGCACGCGCGAGGCGATGTTGACGGTCGAGCCGAAATAATCCTGGTGGTCGTTGAGCACGACCGCCAGGCACGGGCCTTCGTGGATGCCGATTTTGAGGGTCAGATCGTCGCCGCCGCGCTCGGCGTTAAGGCGCTCCATCGCTTCGCGCATCTTCAATGCCGCCGCGACCGCTCGGTCGGGGGTGACGAAGGTCGCCATCACCGCGTCGCCGATGGTCTTGACCACGGCGCCGCGCTCGGCCGCGACGATGTCGTAGAGCACGTGAAAATGCGCCTTGACCAGATCGTAGGCGGCGAGGTCGCCCACCCGTTCGTAGAGCGCGGTCGAGCCCTTGAGATCGGTGAAGAGGAAGGTGAGGCTGGTGATCTTCAACCGCTGCTCGGGGTCGAGCGTGTCGGTGCCGTAGAGGTCGCGGAAGACCTGGTTGGACAGCAGCTGCTTGGCGCTGAGGAAGGGGTGACGCAGGTCGAGCAGATTGTGCAGCTCCTCGCCGGCAACCCATAGCCCGGGCAGCAGCCGTTCGCCGGTGCGGTTCTCGAAGGACAGACGCAGCGGCCCGGGCCGCATCTCGACCGTCGTCGTCGGCGCCTTGAGCCCGGTGAACACGACCGACAGGTTCTGGCGCTCGCGGGTCGGCTCGCCCTTGACGTCGATGAATTGCGCGGCGTGCGTCACCGGCTCGAAGACGATGAGAAACTCGGCCGGCAATTGCAGCGACAATTGGGCTTTCTCGTGCGCCGGCAATTCGAGCGTATCGAGCGTGATGTTCTCGACGACGTGCCCCAAATCGTCGGGCAGGTCCATCGCCGAGGCCCAGAAGATCTGGCGGAAATACTCGACGAAAGGCAGTTCGTGCGGGTCGTGCGCGGCGATGCGCCGAACCCGGCGGGTGACGGTGAACGTCACCTCGACCATCTGGTCGAGCGACGGCTCGTAGCCGCGCGCGCAAAGCGCGCAGACATAATCGTCGTGACCGATCGTCTTCAAGGTCGAGCCCTCGCCGAGCACGCCGCCGCAACCCGGGCAGACGACATTCCACGACAATTCGAATATGCCAAGCCGCGCCGCGTTGAGGAAGGCGGCGATGGCCTTTTCCTCGTCGAGATCGCGTTCGGCGGCGAATTTGAGGACGTTGATACGGCACAGCGCACGGTCGGAGCCGTCCCGTACGAGCGCCTCGATCGCGTCGACGACGCCGGTATCGGACGATTGCCGCAGGAGGGTGAAAAGCGCCTCGGCGTCTTCGGCGATCTCGGTCATCTCGGCTCGCTTAAACTGTCGCCGACGGCGATCTCGCCGGCGCCCACGACTTCGGCATATATGCCGAGGATGTTGTGCCCGAAATGGCGCATCAATTCGGCAACGACCGAAATGTCGCGCTCGGCGGTTTGGGGATTCACCTCGGTGGCGGCGCAGCGGGTGATCGGCGAAATGACCCGCAGCCGCGCACCGCCGGCCCTGAGCTCGCGCTCCATCCAGTCCAGCTCGCTCCACGCCGGCGGTCCGTCGAAATAGACGTTGGCGCGAAAGCGGATCGGCTCGACCGTGACGCCGACCCTGGTTTCGAGGTCGCGGATGCTCGCGAGGTTGATCAGCGAGACGTATTTGTCGGTGGTCGCATTCGGCTTTCGCCGAGCATCGGCGAAAGCGTGGCCGGACGCCTCAACGACACGCAGCGGCCCCGGAACGGCTTCGCCCAAAAACTCGTCGAAGAAGCGGGCGACGCGCCGGCAGCCCTCGGGCTCGCCGAGCGGCGCCGAGAGCAGTTCCAGGCTGCCTTCGGCAATTGTCAGCACGCCGCTACCGGGGTCGAAGCTGGTGCTGAGCCGGGCCAGCATCTCGTCGCGCATCAGCATGATGAAGTGGCGCTTCGACAGCCATTGCGGGTTCGCGGGGTCGAATTCGGTGGCCCCGAGCGTGATCGCGAAGCGGCGGTCGTGCGGCAGGCACTGGCCGATTTCGAGCCCGATCCGCTCGAGCGCTTCGGCGGAAAGCCCTTTGACCGGATAACGGTAGAGCGCGGCGATTTCGGCGGCCATCTCTGCTCCCCTTCGATCGCATGAAAATAGGCACGCAGAAGCCGATTTTCATCCCGCCGCGCTGCGCTAGAGTAGCGATACGAGCTGAGGGAGAGGAACGCATGAAAGCGGATTACGTGATCGTCGGCGCCGGCTCGGCCGGATGCGTGCTGGCCAATCGGCTGACCGAGGACCCGAGCGTCCGGGTGATCCTCATCGAAGCGGGCGGCAAGGACTGGAACCCGCTGATCCACATCCCCGCCGGCTTCATGAAGATGCTCGACCACAAGACCCTGACCTGGGGTTTCCATGCCGAGGCCGATCCCGGCACCAACGGGCGCGCGATCCTTTATCCGCGCGGCCGCGTCATCGGCGGCTCGTCGTCGATTAACGGCCTTATCTACATCCGCGGCCAACCCGAGGACTACGATCACTGGCAGCAGCTCGGCAATCGCGGCTGGGGCTGGGACGACGTGCTGCCCTACTTCAAGAAGGCCGAGCGCTGGGAAGGCGAGGGCAGCGAGGTGCGCGGCAAGGAAGGCCCGCTCTTCACCTCGAAGATGGACCGCCCGCCGCTCTGCGAGGCGGCGATCGAGGCCGGCAAACAGATGGGCCTCGAATACCGCGAGGACGTCAACGATCTGACGCGGCTGCACAACGACTGCATCGGCTGGTGCCAGCAGACCCGCGGCGGCCGTCGCCGCGCCAGCACCGCGCGTACCTATCTGAGGCCCGCGCTGAAGCGGCCCAACCTCGAGCTCGTCACCAAGGCGCTGGTCCACCGCATCGTCTTCGACGGCAAGCGCGCGGTCGGGGTCGAATTGTCGCGCCAGAGCGGTATCGAGCGGGTCGATGCGGCGCGCGAGGTTATCCTCTCGGCGGGCGCGATCGGCTCCCCGCATCTGCTGCAGCTGAGCGGTGTCGGCGACCCCGAGCATCTCGACAAGATCGGCGTCCCGGTCGTCCACGAGTTGAAGGGTGTCGGCAAGAACATGCAGGACCATTACGTCGTCCGCGTGACCCGCCGGGTGCATGGTGCGCGGACCGCGAACGAGCGCTCGCGCGGGCTGCCGCTCGCCGGCGAGATGCTCAAATATTTGTTCACCGGCAAGGGCATGTTGACCTACAGCGCCTCGCTGGTCGCGGCCTCGGTCAAGGTGCTCCCCGAGTCGGCGACCCCCGACATCCAGTGCTCGTTCGCGCCGGGGAGCTTCGTCAACGGCACGGTCGGCAAGCTCGAGCGCGAGCCCGGGCTCACCGCCGGCATGTGGCAGATGCGGCCGCTATCGCGCGGCTATGTCGAGGCCAAGACCAACCGGCCCGGCGACGCCCCGGCGATCAACCCGCGCTATCTCAGCGACGAGACCGACCGGCGCGCGGTGCTGGGCGGGGTCCGCTATATCCGCAAGCTGTTCGAGGCGCCGGCGCTGGCGAAATTCCTTGGCATCGAGAGCCTGCCGAGCGACAAGGTGCAGAGCGACGACGAGATCCTCGATTACGCGCGCCAGTACGGCAACACGGTCTATCACGCGACCTGCACCTGCATGATGGGCCAGCACCCGATGTGCGTCGTCGACGACGAGCTTCGCGTCCACGGGATGGAGGGGCTGCGGGTGATCGATGCCTCGATCATGCCGGCGGTCAGCTCGACCAACACCAACGCGCCGACGATCATGATCGCCGAGAAAGGCGCGGCGATGATCAAGGCGGGAACGCGGCAGAAGCTGGCGGCTTGATGCGGGCGCTGGCCTATCGTGTAGGATAAGCCGATTGCGCACCGGTGTTCGCGTGCGCCCCAGACACCCGGAGCTTCAGGAATGACCGAGACGTCCGAATACACGCCCCCCAAGGTTTGGGCTTGGAACAAGCCAAGCGGCGGCAGGTTCGCCAACATCAACCGGCCGATCGCCGGTTCCACGCACGAGAAGGAGCTGCCGGTCGGCAAGCACCCCTTCCAGCTCTATTCCCTGGGCACGCCGAACGGCGTCAAGGTCACCATCATGCTCGAGGAGCTTCTGGCCGCCGGCCATAAAGGCGCCGAGTACGACGCCTGGCTGATCAAGATCGGCGACGGCGATCAGTTCGGCAGCGGCTTCGTCGCAATCAACCCCAACTCCAAGATCCCGGCGCTGCTCGACCGCAGCGGTCCCAAGCCGATCCGGGTGTTCGAGACCGGCGCGATCCTGGTACACCTGGCGGAGAAGTTCAGCGCGTTCCTGCCGACCGAGGCCAGCGCGCGCGCCGAATGCCTGTCGTGGCTATTCTGGCAGATGGGCAGCACGCCCTATGTCGGCGGCGGCTTCGGCCACTTCTACGCCTACGCGCCAGTCAAGATCGAATACGCGATCGACCGCTTCACGATGGAGACGAAGCGGCTGCTCGACGTGCTCGACCGCCGCCTGGGCGGGAGTAAGTACGTTGCCGGTCCCGACTACACGATCGCCGACATCGCCATCTTCCCGTGGTACGGCGGACTGGCGAAGTTCGACCAGTACGGGGCGACCGAGTTCCTCGCGGTCCACGAGTACAAGAACGTCCAGCGCTGGGCCGACATGCTGCTCGAACGGCCGGCGGTGCGACGCGGGCGCATGGTCAACCGCCTCTCCGGCGATCCGGCGAGCCAGCTGCACGAGCGCCACGACGCCAGCGACTTCGAGACGAAGACGCAGGACAAGCTCGCCGCTGCAGACTGAGCACGGGTCAGCTCGGCCGCTCCGCCAGGAGTTGCGCGAAGCGGACGATGCGCCGCCCGGCCTCTTCCAGTCGCGCATCCGGCGCGCTGAGCGCGATGCGTAAATGCCCGGCGCCGCTGGCGCCGAAGCCGTCGCACGGCAGCACCGCGACGTGCTCGCGTTCCAGCAGGTCGAGCGCGAATTTCTCCGAGCCGAGCCCGGTACGGCTTACATCGAGCAGCACGAACATGCCGCCTTCGGGCGGTACGACCCGGCAGTTCGGCGCTTGCGTCAGGAGCGCGCTCATCATCGCCGCTCGCCGCCGGTAGTCCTCGCGCAGCGCCGCGACCTCTTTGAGTCCATGCCTCAAAGTCGCCAGCGCGCCCTCCTGGATGAAGCCGGGGCTGCCATAGGTCATGCACAGCAGCAGGTTGAAGAGGTGGCCTTGCAGCTCCGGCGGGCCGATCACCCAGCCCAGACGGAAGCCGGGGGCCGCGTGCGATTTCGACAGGCTAGAGACGACCACCGTGCGCTCCGCCATGCCGGGCAGCGACCACGGGCTGACATGCGGCCGGGCGAAGGCAAGCTCTTCGTAGACCTCGTCCGACAGCAGCCACAGATCGTGGCGCAGGCACAATTCGGCGATCGCCGCGATCTCCTCGGCCGTGAACACCGCGCCGGTCGGGTTGTGCGGCGAGTTGATCCATACGACCCGTGTCTTCGGCCCGATCGCCGCCGCGAGCGCGTCGAGGTCGGGGTGAAACCCGCGCTCCGGCAGAAGCGGCACCGTCACCATCGTCGCGCCGCTGGCGCCGATCACCGCCTCGTAGGTGGCGTAGATCGGCTCCGGTACGACCACCTCGCCGCCCGCGCCGACGAGGCATTGCAGCGCGCAATAGAGCCCGCCCTGGGCGCCCGGCACCACGACGACATTGTCGGCGGTGCAGGGCGTGCCGGTGCGCGCGGCGTGACGCTTGGCGATCGCCTCGCGCAGCGCCTGCGTGCCGATCATCCGCGAATAACCGGTGCGGTGCGCGCGCAGCGCCGCCACGGTCGTCTCGATCAGCACTTCGGGTGGCGCCTGATCGGGGTCGCCGACGGTGAGCGCGATCACGTCCTCGCCGGCCTCGCGCAGCTCGATCGCCCGGCGATGCACCTCCCAGGCGCCGGCGCCGCGCCCGGCAACTCGTTCGGTGAGGGGCGAATAACGCATGGCGGCTCCGACTGGCATCAGCGGCTCGGTGCGCTAGAGTATCGCTTGAACCGGCGACACAATTACAGCCGTCATAGGAGCGCGTAGCGCGACGCGGCAATCTCGCGCTGATGGGGCCAAGGCGGATCGAGATTGCTTCGCTGCGCTCGCAATGACGATTTGGAGGAAACGGATGCAAGCGGATTACGTCATCGTTGGCGCCGGCTCCGCCGGCTGCGTCCTCGCCAATCGGCTGACCGCCGACCCGTCGGTACGCGTCGTCCTGCTGGAGGCCGGCGGGCGCGACACCAGCCCGCTGATCCACGTCCCCGCCGGCTACATCAAGCTGCTCGATCACAAGAAATGGACCTGGGGCTACATGGCCGAGCCCGACGAGGGGATCAACAACCGCTCGATCCTCTACCCGCGCGGCAAGGTGCTGGGCGGTTCGTCGTCGATCAACGGCATGATCTACGTCCGCGGCCAGCCGGAGGATTTCGATCATTGGGCGCAGCTCGGCAATCGCGGCTGGGATTGGGACAGCGTGCTGCCCTACTTCAAGCAGGCCGAGAGCTGGGAGGGCGGCGAGGACGAGTTCCACGGCAAGGACGGGCCGCTATTGACCTCGCGCCCCGCCGACCGGCCGCTCCTCTGCGGCAAGATCATTGAGGCGGGAACCCAGATCGGCTGCGAATACCACGAGGACGTCAACCACCTGCCGCCGGGCTCGGGCGACAATATCGGCTGGGTGCAGCAGACGCGGCGCGGGCGGCGGCGGCAGAGCGCGGCGCGCACCTATCTGCGGCCCGCGCTGAAGCGGCCGAATTTGCAGGTCGTGACCGACGCGATGGTCCGCCGCGTCACCTTCGCCGGCAAGCGCGCTACCGGGGTCGAGTTCCAGCGCAACGGCGCCGTAGAAAGAGTCGAGGCGGCGCGCGAGGTGATCCTGTCCGGCGGCGCGATCGGCTCGCCGCATGTGCTGCAACTCAGCGGGGTCGGCGACCCCGGCCATTTGGCCCGCATCGGCGTGCCCGTGGTGCATGCGCTGCCCGGCGTGGGCAAGAACCTCCAGGACCATTTCCTCGCCCGCTGCACCGCCGAAATTCAGGGCGCTCCCACCGCCAACGAAAAGTCGCGCGGGCTGCCCTTTGTCGGCGAACTGATGCGCTATGTGTTCAACGGCTCGGGCCTGCTCACCTACGCTGCGTCGCTAGTCTGCGCCTCGGTCAAGGTGTTGGAGGAGTCCGCGACCCCCGACGTCCAGATCCTCTTCGCCAACGCCAGCTTCGCGCCGGGGCCGATCCGCAAGCTCGATTCGAAGCCCGGCATGACCGGCGGGATGTGGCAGATGCGGCCGTTGTCGCGCGGCTATGTCGAGGCCAAGACAAGCAACCCGATGGACGCGCCGGCGATCAACCCGCGCTACCTCAGCGAAGAGACCGACCGGCGCTGCGCGATCGGCGGGCTGCGTGCAGTCAGGCGGCTCTTCGCCGCGCCGGCGCTCGCGCCCTACCTCGTTGGCGAGATACTGCCGGGCAAGGACGTGCAGAGCGACGACGAGCTGCTCCACTACCTGCGGCAGACCGGCTCGACCGTGTTCCACGCCACCTGCACCTGCAAGATGGGCCAGGACCCGATGGCGGTGGTCGACGACCAGCTCCGGGTGTACGGGCTCGAGGGACTGCGGGTCATCGACGCCTCGGTGATGCCGGCCGTGACCTCGACCAACACCAACGCGCCGACCATCATGATCGCCGAAAAAGGCGCGGCGGCGATCAAGGCGAGCGCGCGGCAACGGCTGGCGGCTTGAAACACTAGCGCTCCCCGGCGTAAGCGGGGGTCCAGTTTTCACCGCTCGGGAAGCCGAAAGGTGGATCCCGGCTTTCGCCGGGAAGCGGAAACCTCGGGGAGAATATCGATGCAAGCAGATTATGTGATCGTCGGCGCCGGCTCGGCCGGGTGCGTGCTCGCCAACCGGCTGACCGAGGACCCCACGACCCGTGTCGTCCTCATCGAGGCGGGCGGGCGCGATTGGAACCCGCTGATCCACATCCCGGTCGGGTTCATGAAGCTTCTCGACCACAAGACGCTGACCTGGGGCTACAAGGCCGAGGCTGACCCCGGTACCAACGGCCGCGCGATCCCCTATCCGCGCGGGCGGGTCCTCGGCGGCTCGTCGTCGATCAACGGGCTCATCTACATCCGCGGCCAGCCCGAGGATTTTGATCATTGGGCGCAGCTCGGCAACCGCGGCTGGGGCTGGGACGATGTGCTGCCGTTCTTCAAGCAGGCTGAGAACTGGACCGGAGAAGAGGCTGAAATCCATGGCAAAGGCGGCCACCTGACCACCTCGCCGATGCGCGAGCAGCCGGACGCCTGCCACGCGATCGTCGCGGCGGCGCAGGAGCTTGGGGTCGAGTTCCGGCCCGACGTCAACAACCTCCCGCACGGCACCGGGGACAGCATCGGCTGGTGCCAGCAGACCCGTGGCGGACGGCGCCGCGCCAGCGCCGCGCGCACCTATCTCAACCCGGCGAAGAAGCGGCCGAATTTGCAGATCGTCACCCATGCGCTGGTCCACCACGTGGTCTTCGATGGCAAGCGCGCGACGGGGGTCGTCTATTCGCGCGGCGGCCCAGGGAACAATACAATCGAGCGCGTCGACGCGGCGCGCGAGGTGATCCTCTCCGCCGGCGCGATCGGTTCGCCGCACATCCTGCAGCTATCCGGGATCGGCGACCCCGAGGTGCTGCAAAAGGGGGGCATCTCGGTGCATCACGCGCTGCCCGGCGTCGGGCAGAATTTCCAGGATCATTACATCGCCCGCATGTCGTGCATCGTCCGCGACCTCGAAACCCTCAACGAGCGCGGCAAGGGTCTCTCCTTCGCCAACGAGCTCTTCCGCTACGTGACGCAGGGAACCGGCATGCTGACCTACAGCGCCTCGCTCTGCGCCGCCTCGGTCAAGGTGCTCCCCGAATCGGCAACCCCGGACGTGCAATGCGTCTTCGCCCCGGCGAGCTACAAGCCGGGGCTGATCAGAAAGCTCGACGATCGGCCCGGCATCACCGGCGGCCCGTGGCAGATGCGGCCGCTGTCGCGCGGCTATGTGCTGGTGCGTTCGCCCGACCCGCGCGACCAGCCGGCGATCAACCCGCGCTACCTCGCCGAGGACACCGACCAGCGCGCGATGGTGGGCGGGTTGAAATTCCTGCGCCGCCTGTTCGCCGCGCCGGCGCTGGCCAAGCACATCGTCGAGGAGAACGTGCCGGGACCGGGCGTGCAGAGCGACGACGAGCTGCTCGACTACGCGCGGGCGAACGGCTCCACCGTCTACCACGCCAGCTGTTCGTGCATGATGGGCAGCCACGCGATGTGCGTCGTCGACGACCAGCTCCGCGTGCACGGGCTGGAGGCGCTGCGTGTCATCGACGCCTCGGTGATGCCGGCGGTTAGTTCCACCAACACTAACGCTCCGACGATCATGATCGCCGAGAAGGGCGCCGCGCTGCTCAAGGCAAGCGCGAGGGAGAAGCTGGCGGCTTAGAAGAGAGGCGACCGGTGGATTGTTATGATGATCCCGCACCCATATGATTATGGCGCTCGCGAAGGAAGCGCGCCGTGACGGGCGACGTTTGGAATTTGGTAACGGCAATTCTTTGAACCATCAGCGCCCTCCTCGTCACTGTTTCAGCGTTTCTTTCGGAAGCAACTGCTGCTGATGAACTGGCGGTAATAGCCGGTGCGATTGGGACGCTGGGCGGTTTAGCGTGGATCAAATCGGGGTTTGATGGTCTTCAGCCCCCAGGAGTGCGCCAACTACTTCAGAGCCGCCGGATATGGCGACTCAATCTGAAAATGCTCTAGCGGCTTAACCGTTCACACCGCCGCGACTTCCTCGGTCACCACCTTGAAGCCGGCGAGCGTGTTGAGGCCGAAGGCCGTGCTGATCGCGACATCGGCGGCGTCGCGGCCGCGCGCCACCAGCACCCGGCCGATGCGCGGGTGGTTGTGGCGCGCGTCGACCGTGTGCCAGGCGCCGCCGAGATAGACCTCGAACCAGGCCGAGAAATCCATCGGCGCGGGATCGGCCGGCACCCCGATATCGCCGAGATAGCCGGTGCAATAGCGCGCCGGGATGTTCATGCAGCGGCAAAAGGCGACCGCGAGATGGGCGAAATCGCGGCATACCCCGGTGCGGTCGCAATAGCCCTCCCACGCGGTGCGGCTGTTGCGGGCATGCTCATAGCCGAATTCGATGTGGTTATGGACATAGTCGCAAATTGCCTGAACGCGGCCCCAGCCGAGCGGCGACGTCCCGAACAGCGACCAGGCGATATCGGCAAGCCGTTCGGTCTCGCAGTAACGGCTGCCGAGGAGGAATACCAGGGTATCGTCGGGCAGGTCGGGTATCGTGTGCTGCACCGCGCCGGCCGGCACGGCATCGGGCTCGCCGGTGTCGCCGACCACCCCTTCGGCGAAAAGGCGGGTCCGCCCCGCCGGGGCGACGATCCGGCTGCACCAATTGCCGAAGCCGTCATGGTAGGCATGGACCGGGAGTGGCGGATCGGTGACAAGCCGGTCCGGCACCACCAGATCAGCCGCCCGCGTGTGGTGGACCGTCAGCATCAGCACCATCGGCGTCGGCTGCGGACAGTCGTAGATGAGCTCGTAGCCGATCCGGATGTGCATGCCGATTCCCGTCTTCGCGTTGCGCCCTGTGCTTGGATCAACACCGTCCTTGCAAGAACCATCCCGACGCGCGGCTCGTGCCGCTATGTGGGCCCGGCGATCACCCGCTTCACCCAGTCCGGCACGGTTTCGCTGAGCGGGCCGTAGACGCATTCGCCGAATTCGGGCGACGCGGGGGTCGGCTCGCGGGCGAATTCGATCGTGCGGGCGCCGGCGCGCCTGGCCTCGGCAAGGAAGGAGCGCGCCGGCTCGCCGCCGCCGAGATTGCCGATCGAGACGAAGACCTCGCAGTTCGCCAGCGCCAGATACGCCGTATCGATCCTGAGCGGATCCTCGCCGACCCAGACGATATGCGGGCGCAGATGCCCGTCATTGCCGCAGATGGGGCAATCGTGGCCGGGGCCGAGATCGTCGAACCAATCCGATACCTTCATGCAGATCGTGCAGCGCGCCTTCAACAGCTCGCCGTGGGTGTGGATCACCGCCCGGGCGCCGGCGCGCTCGTGCAGATCGTCGATGTTTCGGGTGACGACGAGGAGTTCGCCGGGCCTCCTCAGGTCGAGCGCGGCGAGGCCCTCATGCGCGAGATTGGGCACGGTTGCGCGCAGCTCGCGGCGGCGGCGGTTATAGAACTCCTGCACGCTTGCCGGGGCCCGCGCGAACCCCTCCCTGGTCACCAGATCCTCGAGCGCGACGCCGACCGGGATTTTCGCCGGATCAAACGGCGCGAAGCCCGACTCGCGCGACAAGCCCGGTCCGGTGAATGCCACGATTTTAGGCGGTTGCGGGAATGGGCCGGTCACGGCGACGACTCGAAGGCGGTGGGCGGGCGGTATTCGGGCACGCGGTAATAGACCCAGACGAGGTTGAGCGCCAACACCGCGCCGGTCATCAGGAACACCCAGGAAAGCCCCAAGCCCGCCGCGAGGAAGCCGCCGAAGAGCGGCCCCAGCGAGTTGCCCATGAACATCGCCGAGGAGGTCATGCCGTAGATCGTGCCGCGCTCGGACCGGGGAACGAGGCGGCCGACCAGCGCGTTGGCGGCCGGCAGCAACCCGCCGATGAAGAGCCCGACCGCGAAGCGCTCGGCGGTGAAGACCCAGTAATTATGGGTGAAGGCCTGCGGCAGCGTCGTCAAGGTCGCGCCCAAGAGTGCGATCAGCAGTACCCTCCGGTAGCCGATGACGTCGCTGCGATTGCCGAGAAACGGCGCAGAAATCACATTGGCGACCCCGGTGATCGAGAACGCGATGCCCGCCAACGTCGCAACGTTGGGCAGGTTCCCAACCATCTCCTTGACGTAGAGCGTCACGATCGGCTGCACCGTGCGCACGCCGAACTGCGCCATCAGCAGCACGAAGAAGAGCGCGAGCAACGCCGGCGAGCGGACGAGCGCGACAAGGCCGGCGGTGAGCGAGCGTCCGCCGCCGCCCTTGGTCGGGCGGGCGAATTCCTCGTGCACGCCGAACCACACGAAGCCGAGCGCCGCGAAAATCGTCGCCGAGGTCAAGTAGAACGGGATGCGATAGCTGCCGGTCAGATCGGCGAGCCCGCCGCCGATGATCGGGCCGACGAGCGAACCGACGAGCTGCCCGGTCGACAGCCAGCCCAGACAATAGCCGAGCCTGCCCTCCGGCACCTGGCTGGCGACCAGCGCGATCGCCGCGCTCGAAAACCCGGCGAAGATCCCCATCAGCGCGCGAGCGCCAAAGAACTGCCAGACGTTCGTCGACAGCCCCATCAGCGCCGCGAAAAAGCCGATCGCGAGGCTCGAGCGGATCAGCATCAGCTTGCGCCCGTGCCGGTCGGCGACGCGGCCCCAGACCGGCGAGGCAAAGGCGGCGATGAACGAGGTGACGCCCGAGAGGATACCGGCCCAGATGTCGATCCCGGCCTCGCTGTGCACCCCGAGCTCGGGCAGGAACAGCGGCATGATCGGGGTCAGCATCGAGAACGCCATCGTCATCACGAACTGGATGCCGACCATCGCCCACAGCGTGCTCTGCCAATGCGCCGCCGCGCCGGTTTCTTCGGTGACAGGCGCTGGCTTTTCGCCGGCGCGCAGTTCGGCCATGCTTGGGGCTGTCCCTCGTATGCTTGTGGAGTGTAACGCCTCCCGGCATCATCGTGTCGATGCCCGGCAGGTTTTTGATCTCCGTCCGCGCCAATGCGATCGCGACCGGTTCAAGAAACCTGCCAAGCGTGGAAAATTTGGCGGGATTGGCCGAGCCAATCCTGCCGGGAGCTCGCAGGACATGAAGTTCGGAATCTCACCGAACCATCAAGAATTTGGCAGAAATCCCAGCTCTCTGAGTGGACGCTTGCACTCGTATAGGTGCGGTCGACAGCGATGGGATCGGCCTAGGAATGTCTCCGCGAAGCTCGCCGCACCTTCTTTACTCCCGGCATTGCGTTTTATGGTCGATTGTTAGTGGGTCAAGGCGAGAGGCGCAATTCAGATCCCGAAACCTCGCAGGTGCCTCGCTGGCGGCTTCCTGATGCTGGTTTTCCTGTTTGGCGTGTTCCGGATGGGTCAGAGCAGAAACGCACTCCTTCGGCTCCCGTGGCGCTTTTTCTGAGGCGGCGCGCACCTGACTGGTGCGTGCTAGAGTGGTCGAGACAAAACCACGCGTCCAAATCGGACCACGTAGTCAGCGAGACTCCGTTCGGCGGTATACCCCTCATTTCGACGGGGAGCGGCCCATGCAATCAGGTTTGGGGGGCATGCGATGAGCACGATACCGAACGCTGGTTGCGGGAAGTGGCGATCGTTGGCGGTCCCGAAATGGTGGCCGGGCGGATCGCAGACCTCCACGCCGGATTGGGTTTCGGCAGCCTTCAACTGGTCACCGGTTTTCTCGGCAATTTCTCGCAGGAGGATGTCGTCAGAACGTTCGATCTTTTTGCAAAGGAGGTCCGGCCACAAGTTCAGCCGGCCTTGGGGACTGCAAAGACCACTTAGCAAAGAAAGGGGATGGAGGGGTAATGACCGCTATCAGCGAAGCGGCTGAGACGACAAATCATCCCGATGCGGCGCTCAAAGTCCTGCGCGTTGTCGTCAGACTTGGATCGCGTCGTCGAGCCGGGCGGCTTGATTCGGTTGCTCGAATACGTGCGTCCGAAAGCGATGAGCCGGATCGGTCCGCAATTCATGTTCAGGCAAATGGCGAAAATGGCGAAGCCGAAGAAGTGACCCGGCCTCCAAAAAAAGGAAATCTCGATCTGCGCCGCAGGGCGGGGATGTCAGCCTTGGGCGTGCAGGGTCTTGCCGCCGACCTCGACCGATTTGGCGGCGATCAGGATAATGGCAATGACGCAGGGCGCGCTGCCGCGGTTGATCCAATTATGGATCGTGCCACGCTGCACCAAAACGTCACCTTCCTTCAGATGGACGCTCGACCCGTCTAGCTCCATATCAATTTCACCCGACAGCACGATCCCATAGTCGATCGAGTCGGTGCGATGGTTGCGCCAAGCTACGCCGGGCGCGAATTCGATGACGCGGAAGATCGTGCCGTTCGGCAACGTCGTGCCGGTCTTACGCAGCCCGGCGTCGTCCTGGTCGTCGTTATCGACCGGGAAGCCCTCCGTAGACCATACCGGATGAACGGTCGCACCTGGACGACCTACGAAGGAGTTGTCCACGATCCCGTCGATCTGGACGGTTGCACGTCCGGTCGCGTCGTGACCGGTGATAACTCGGCGCACCTGAAATGCCATGACGGTCCCCCTGATATCGGTGATGGTTAGGTGTCCTCTTGTCCCACACCGGACTACTACTTCTGCCTGAAGCCGAAGTATGAGAGGGCACCAGCCGCGAGAACGGCCAGCCAACTCGTCCAGAACGGGATGCTCAAGCCGCCGACCTCCACCGGCCACCCGAGGATGATCCGCAGGAGATGGACGATCGCCACGACCAGAAACAGCGTGCCGGTGACCGTCATGTAGGTGTTTCGGTTCAAATCGGTCTTCCCTTCCGCCTCGCACGCCCAACACGGCGACGGTAGCACGACCACGAATTGTCCGATGCTTTGTAGCCGTCTGGTGTGGTCCGGCGACGGGGCCATCTCGACGGCCATCAGCATCACCCCTTGTCGTTCCTTTCGATGCAAATCGGGCTGTCCCGGCGGGCCGTCCGGAGCGTCGCCCGGTTGCTGCGCTTGATGAGCCGCCCGGCGAGGCTCGGTAGTCGCTCAGGTCCGAATTTTAGGGGCAGCGTTCTACCTTTCAAAATCTCGCTACATGAGCACGCATCGTCGCTAAGGCGTCTTGCATTAAGACCAGCAGTCGTAGCGCATCATCCAATATGGCGCTCCGACTTTCCCGTAGGCGTTCAATGAGGACTTCCTGCCGGGCATGCGCTTTTCTTGCTCCGCTACATGGCGGATGCACATCTGAAGTTCTGTCTCACCCGCCCTCATGTCGTCTGCCCGCGATGATCTGAACAGCCGATTGAGCAGAATTACCTAATTGCAAATTCTTCAAAGCCATTTAATCGTTCATTTGCGATGTCGTGGCACGTCCAATATCGAAAAGACGCGACAGACCACATCGAGAGGTATCCAAGCCCCGAGCGGGCCATCGAAGCTGCCTGCCGTCTTATTGATGACGGTTGCGACGTCTACGGCGTTGGCAACGGGCCGCTCACCGATTCAATTGAGAAGGAGCAGATCGCCCGCATCTATGCCATGTGGGCGAGGGCGAAATTTCCGTTCGGCCATATTTCAGACTGACCCACTACCCGAGGCTCTGTGTGGTTGCCCGGTTTCCGCCGGGGGAGCAGACTGTGAGGGTCGCTTCAATCGCAGCGAGGGTCGATTTCTCGGCCAGTCGAATTCCGGGAGAACGCATTGACCGCAGAGCGGGTCGAGCGCTGGCTCGCGGCCATCCTCGCCGCCGATGTTGCCGGTTATTCGTGGCTGATTGGGGTTGACGACGACCGGACCCAGAGCCGCCTTAGGACCTCTTTGGATATGTCGAATGAAGAACTTGTTGGCGGTCGTCGGAGGCGGTGATGCTGCACCCGTTTTGGAGGCAGCGTTGCTCATCGCGCGACGCTTCGACAGCCATATCGTGGGCCTGCACAGTTTCGGCTCCGTATACGCCGATACGTTTGATCGGGAGATGGGCGTCTCAATCGCCTCGGATTTCAACCATCGGGCGGACCCCGCTGGTCATAAGCGGCGTGGTCAAGCGCGGTCGTTTTTCCGGGAGTTTATGAACTCGCGCGATGTCCCGGTTGGCGCAGTAACGCTTGGACACGACGGACCGAGTGCTTCCTGGCTTGGGAGGGATGACCACCGAAACCCCATTGTTGGCATTGTCGTGAGGGCCTACGACCTGACGGTGGTCGAACAGCCGCGCAAGCTCGCCTCGATAGCCGGGGTCACCTTGGAGGAAGCCCTGTTCGAGAGTGGTCGTCCGGTTTTGATGGTGCCGAAGGTGGATCTGCCAGTCTTGGGCGAGGTCATCGCCATCGCCTGGAACGGCAGCGCCGAGACGGCCCAGACCGTCGCTCTCGGTATGCCCCTGCTCGAAAGGTCTCATAGAGTCGTCATCGTCGCGGTCGGGCCACAGGACATGCCTGAGCCGGGTCCGACCGGCGAGGAACTCGCTTGCGCCCTTGAACGGTGCGGGATGAGCGTAAGCCTGCACACTGTGGTTGGCCGACAGACGGCGCAGGGCGAGTCGTTCCTGAGAGAAGCGACAGCCGCCGGGGCCGATCTGCTCCTGAAGGGTGCCTACACGCGAAGCCGCATCCGGCAGATGATATTCGGCGGTGCGACCCGGCACATCATCATGAAGGCTAGGATACCCGTATTGATGGCCCGGTGACCTCCTGCCGCTTGTGCACTCCGGGCTTGCTATGCGGCTGTCGCGCCAGCCACTCCGTCCCCATATGCATGTGGAAATGAACGGGTGGAGCGAGCCGCGATGGATGATGCGACCGATGTCAACAAGGTGGTGGCGGCAATCTTCGCCGCAGGCATGTGCTCTACGAAAGAAAACAAACACGAGGGCTACCTCGCCGAGTACGAATCCTTTCTCTCCTTGTTAGAGGCCCGCGATGTGCGGGCTAGGGAAGCGGCCAAGGAAGCCTCAGTAGACGCCTTCACCCAAATAGGGCGATGAGCATGGATGATCTCAGCTAAGCCGTGCGGATGCGAGACTTACATCTGGCTATGCTCCAGACCGTTGCTATTGAGCGTGTCGCCCACATCGGCATTCGGGTGCGCAACCTTGACCGTGCGCTCGTCTTCTATGGCGTCTTAGGATTTACGCTTTCGCACAGGGCGCAGGGTGACGACGTAGCGATCATCCGCAACCCGCAAGGCGTCGAGATCAACCTGATCTTCAATGCCGGCGCTGGTGATCCGGCGAAGAACATCCTGATGGATGTCGACGAGAAATATGCCGGCTATACCCATGTCGCACTTGCCGTCGCCTCGATCCCGGCGACGATCGCCGCCTTGAAGGCTAATGACGTTCCCATCACGCAGGGGCCGGTCAGATTTGGCGAGGACGGCGGAGTTTCGGTGTTCATACGCGATCCCGATCGTAACGTGATCGAGCTACGGGGGCCTTATCAGCCCGAGATTGAGGGCGTCACCCGATACGTTCCCTGATCCGTGTGGATTCTCGGTGAGCCTCCAGATTCGATTCCGCGATAGGTGCCGAGAAGGCGATCCCAGAAGAAATCGATCACCGCGAAGTTGCAACTCGCATGACGGTGGTGGATGAAATGTAGCTGCTGCTTTCGCCTGAACCACGAAAAGCGACCAAGCCACGATCCCGCAACATGATATTGATTGTCGATATAATAATGGCCGCAGAATGACAGGGACATTGCCGAAAATTGAACTATCAATAAGTCTAATCTGAGAAAACAATAGCCTAAACCAACAGCCACGGCGACTGGCATCACAAAAAACAGCGTATTATTGTCACCATTATCGAGATAATGGGTGGAAACGACGTGATCTCCGGAATAATGAGCGTGATGGAATTGAATGTGATTCTTGAAAAATCTTCCACCAAGGCGGCTATGGCCGAGATATCGGTGAAATAATGTCTGCCCTAGCGACATCAATAAATGGGCAATTATTGCGATAACGCCATACACGAGAATGCTATCCACTCCCGCCTCGGGCATGGTGAATGACTCTATGCCGCCGCGACCGATCAACTCCTCGGCTTTCGTGGTCGCCCGCGTCGCTTTGGACTCGGCGATGGTGCCATTTCGGTTACCTGTTCGGGCACCGCCGTCGTTTCGGCGGTCGCCCCTCTCGATCGACCGAGACCAATCTGCTTCGCCATCGTCGATCGGCGCTCACTATACGCGGGCGCTGTCATCGCGTCATCCGCCGAGAGGTTCCACCTTGCTCGATATTGCTCGACGCTCAGCCCATGGGCGGTCGTCAGATGGCGGCGCAGCATCTGGCCGCGATAGCCGCAATCCACGCAAACGACGAAATTCGCCGTGATCGAGCGGCGGATCGAAACCGCCGGGGATCGCTCGACGACGGCTTCCTCCGCCGGCTTACCGAGGCCGGCGAGCACCGCATGGACAGTCGAAATCACGCTGCCGATTTGGTCGGCCCCGACTTGATTGCGTCGCAGATAGGCGCTGACGACCGTCACAGCGAGTTCTCGATTGGCCGGTGCAGTCGGCGGTTCATCGGGCATTCGTTGTCCCCCAAGCAGACTGGCACCCTACCATACCCGGTCAACTCTAGGCGGCGATTAAGGCTTCTCCATTAGGTATCACGGCGCTCTGCAACCATCCGTTTCGGTTCCGCCCGCCCTCGACAGAGACCCCACCGGTCTTTCCGCATGAATTCGACCTGGGGAGGTAGCGGCGAAGATCTACGACGGCGATTTTTTTGACTGAAGTCCTGCCGGCTAACGCTTTCGCCTTATCGGGGCCGATCACCGGGACGCGGGTCAGAGGGTCGATGGATGCCCATCACCATCCAACCGCTTTCTGACCCGCAGCTTCGCGTCTCCGCGATCTCGATCCGATACATCGATCAAGCCGGCGACCCGGCGGATGAGAGTGTCCTCGTCACCTGTCAGAACTCCATCCGCATAGGAGACCTCCCACAACATCTCGATGACGCCAATACGTTCTACTTCGCTGAAATTGTTGACCACGACCTGGGTGAAATGAAACAGGTCCGTCGCCTGAAGTGCGCCTTCTTCTGCTGCCTTGACGAGACGAATGACCTCGCCCTGCTCTAATCCAAAGCGCCGGGCCAGTGCGCGCTCGATGACGCCTTCCTCACGATCCTCGACGCGGTTGTCGCTGCTACGCGCAACTTCGATGAGCACCACGGCGAGGGCGAAAGCTGAGTCGTTCTGTTCGGCGGCTCGGTGGGGATGATCGAGGCCGGTCAGAAGCCGGTGCAGTGCGTCGAACATATCGCTCCGATCAACTCAGACGAGCGCGGTCGCCTCGATCGCCATGAGCACGCCCGGAAATGTCAGCGCCGCAGCGGACCATCGACCACGCCGGCTTCGGCCCGGTGAAGAAGAATCGCGGACATATGGTCGCCTATCGGTTCTGCCGTTGCTTCTCCAGTTGGGTCCAGACCTCAAACAAATGGGCGTTGTGTTTCTTGTCTTTATCCACCGTATCGCCGATCGCAGTGCTCAGCATGTGAAAGGCGTCGTCCTCCGTGTTGTCGATCTGCAAGGCTGCCAGGGTTTCCGCGAGAATGTGGGCAATCAGATCGCGATCAGTCGTTGCCTTGGCCTTCTCGATACACTCGTTGATGACCTCTAACGGATTCATCTCAGCCATTGGTGCTGCCTGTTATCTTGGGGTTTCCGGTCACGGCTGCCCCTCAGAGTCCGATTTTGGCTTTGGAGGGTCGCGACGGGGAACTCGGCTGATCGGCGCGGATAGCTTTCCACGAAGGTCAAACCCATGTCGCCCGAGGGCATCGAGAGCCTTCGACGTAGCCTTGCCGGACAGTCGTGCGAACTTTTCCAACTTGGTCTCGTCCATGCCCCCTATATGGCGCGTCGCACGCCGATCGGGAACCCATTGACCTTCGGAGTCGCCGCCAATCAGTGCCATTTGTCGTCTTGCGGGACTGCCCAGTCCACAAAGGCCATGAGAGGGGCCGCGTCAATCCCAGCGCGATCGATTCACCCAGCGCCTGCGTGAGCGGTTAGTCGGAATTCCGGCGCGACCCGAAAAGTGGCGCGGCCATCCAGTCCTTCACCGCCCTCACGTGTTCAAGAGAAAGGCCGATTTGCTAAGTTGCCATAACGATGTGTTGTAAAACGACAAATCAATTCAACTGACGCAACCGGATAGGTTGAACAAGCACTCGGCCTGGGTGCAACGTTGACCACACTCTATTTGAGCTTCGAGAAGGAAGTGGAAGCCGCTCTCGGTCTACCGGCGGGCACGCACACGTATGCGCTACTGCCGATTGGTTATCCGATGGGTCGTTTTGGGCCGGTTCGCCGGGTTCCTCTCGCAGATGTCATTTACGAAGACCGATGGGGTCAGCCTTATCGGGATCAGTAGCTCGGCACCTATGCACGTGCTCGGATTGAAGGCGCGGGGTAACGAAGGTGCACGGTTGGATTTGGTCGGCGGATTGGACTTATCGGCAAAGCGGATTTGCAGCGTAGATGTACCGTCAGTTTCCTTCGTGAGGAAAAATTCCGTAGCGAAGAACGGGAGCCGCACTTCCGGAATGTTGTAAACCTCCATTGCGAAACCGGACAAAAATTGGTCAGTCATCCCAGGGAAAATGACCTCCCATGCGGTTCCTGTCGTGAGAACCGCCGTGGCATAGAGATCAATCGATAAATCAGCCAAACTTCCATCCTCCCAATGTGGGTAAGTTGAGGGATACGCACGCCGCAAGTAGGTTACGGAGCTGCTTGTAGGCAGGGCCAGTCAATCCTCGTAGTGGGTGGGCGTCGTTCGGAGGCAAAAACATGAAGTTCGGGATTTTGCCGGACTACCAAGAAATGGCGGAAAACCAAGACTTTTGACTCGACGTTTGCACTCACATAGCCGAATTTTTGCACTCGGTCTGCGTCATCGTCAGCGATAGAAAATCGCCAATTCGGATATATCTGCTACCATCGGATGAACCATCAAGGCGAGGACCGGGATGAAAGAGCAAGTCGCGGAGATCGTCGCCGCATACGTCAAAAAGAATCCCGTCCCGGCCGATCAATTGCCGGCAACGATTGCGACCGTCTATGCAGCCCTAGCGGGACTTGGCAACTCTGAACCGGCCGTGGCTCCGACCCCGGCAGTTCCGATCCGCCGATCTGTCGGACCCGAAACAATCATCTGTCTCGATTGCGGTCGCAAAGCCAAGATGCTCAAACGGCACCTACTCACCGCCCACGCGATGACTGTCGATGAATACCGCACCCGGTGGGCATTGCCGCCCGATTACCCCATGGTGGCTAGGAATTATTCGGAGCGCCGCTCGGCCCTTGCCAAAACCCTCGGCTTGGGTCGCAGAGGATCGCAACGCAAAGGGAAAGCTCAGCGCTGAAGCAAGAGCAATGGAGCAGGTAGCGCCCGGTCACATCACGCATTTTTGTTCGGACTTGATCCGGCCACGACAATCGCCGTCCTGAGCTTCTGGGGGCAGACGAATCGGCGCTCCGGCTCAAGCATCGATGACAGGAGTTTCCGGCTAATCGCGTCGGATCATGCATAATTGCCCTAATTTGAATCGAGTGTTTCAATTGTGGTCTTGTCGATGTGATTGCCGTCTGAATCGGTAATCCACACGTCTTTTACCCCGCCGCGCAGGAGAAACCGGGCCTGTTTAATCGCTTCCTGCTTGGAAGAATACGGTATGGCGTCGTGGCTTGTTTCGTCTGCCGCCGTGACGTGGCTGATCCGCTAAACCATTTTTTCTCTCCTAAACAGACGTGCGCTCAACCAACTCGCTAAGCGACCGTAGCCGATTGCTCGCCCCGGCTTCCATCGCTGGCGTGACATTCAAGCTGCTGACCAAAATTGCCACAGGGAGTCAAAATGGTTAACCTGACGCTCGGAACCCAAAGGATGCGGAGAACATTGGCCGAAACGAGCTTGTTGGAGGGTATCCCCCATGCCCACCTACGAATGTTGCTTTTTCGATGGCAACGACCAAATCGTGAGAACTGAGACTTTTCGCGCCTACACTGACCTCGACGCGCGCCGAGAAGTTATGACCCGTATGACGAGGGTCGGAGGCTTCTCTGGTTACGAGTTGTGAGTTGAGGGCCGGAAGGTTGTGATGGACAGGCCGGTCAAAGCAAATACTGCTTGATACGCGCGCCGCGCCCTCAGATAAGCCCCGCCTCTTGCGGCGCGACGGTTGCCGCGTTCGATCCGCATGGTGTTGAGCCTACTGCGCGAGGCCAAAGAGCCCCTTCGAGGTTGCCAGCTCGAAGTCATCGTGCGACTTGATCTCGAAGCCGAGCGTATCGATCCACTCATCCTCGCAGAACACTACGGCGGGGAGCGTTCGCCCCAACTCGCGGGCTAGCGTTGTCTTTCCTGCGCCCGCCTTTCCGCAGATGAAATGAAGAGTGGCCATGTCGTTTCCACCATCACGCGGCGGCTCATTCGCCTACGGGTCTGGATACATACGGGCCTTGATAGCCTGGAGTTGCGCGATCAATTCCGGATCGGTGATCTTGGTAAACCGCTGCACCTCAGTGCCGTTCAGGATTGCGGGCTTATAGAACATGTATAGGGGCCGCAGGTCGAACATCCCGCCGTTTCGGTAGACGTACGCTGTTTCGTATAACGGCCGATATACCTGCATGAAGGCATCTTCGGAGCGGCAATCGTCTTCAGTGTGATGGCCGACGCCATAAATGTAATAAGCGTAGTTATTTAGCGGCCCATTCGGGTCATGTTTGTAGTGATGGTAGTATCCTGGCTCGGGCTGTCTTTCTGGGGGTGATAGGTCGTACGCCATTACTTCTGCTCCACTCAGCACGCCTTCCTTTGTCCACGGCGTTCACTCGTCCGATTTTGGCTTCTCGGACGGAGGAGCCCGGCCGGGAACCCGGCTGATCGGGACCGATAGCTTCGCGCGGAGATCAAAACCGTGTCGGGCGAGGGCATCGAGCCCGTTCGAGGTGGCCTTACCGGACATCCGCGCGACCTTTTCCAACTTGGCCATACCGACCTTTCCGATTAACGCCCTCGTCGAAAGCCCTGACGGGATCTCGCGTGGTGCCGGCGGCGCAGCGCCACTAGCGCCCATATGGCCTCGACCAAGCCAGACGGCGATGCGCCTTGAAGGAACCCGTAGACGGAACCGAGACCACACGATCCCGCGAATGCCAGGATGAACCATCTGCTGCGTTGTTCGAGCGCGTAGCACACCAGCATCGCGGTGACCGCGAATAGGCCGAAAGCCGAGAGATCATCCATTCTCGCACTTCGCCTCGAAAACCGCCCTACGGCTCTCCCCGCGCGGCCCGGCGCTCACCCTGATCACGAAAACTCCTAACCGACGATCAGGTCAGGCCACGGTGCCAGGGAGGCCGCTACGTTTAGCCCGGCAGGTAATGATCAATCGGATTGGGCGCTACTGTGCGGCTGCTGCCATAGACCGCGCCACCGGTCGATACGCGCGGAGGAATGAGCGGATGTGGCGCACCGCGAGCGGTATCTTGTCCGGCGTGTCTTTCCACGGGTAGAGGCTCACCTGCGCGTTAGGCGCGAGATGCACGGTCTCCATGGCAACGACATACGGGTGCCCTGGCACGTCATCCGGCAACACCAGGATCGGCGTCTGGCAATTGCGTACGAAATCGCGGCTAACCGTGTACACGAAGTCCGCGCGGGCACCGCCGTACATGATCCATTAGGCCGATATGATCATCGGTACAGGCGTCCCACGGTCGGTCGACTTCGAGCGGCCCCGTCGACTGGCCTCCCTTGGCGTTGCGCAAATCCGCCGCGATAACCCGGAACTCGTCCTTAAACTCGTCGAACGGGTTGAACGGGTGGGTTGCGAGCCCCGCGACCGTCGAATTGAGTCCACCGCCGGGGATCACCAGCAGCGGGAAGCCCGACCCGGCTTCTTCGTAGTGGATGCGAACGTCGCCCTTTTCGTAAATCGGCATGGGGGGTTCTCCTCGACTGGTGCGGTGTGGTTTTACGCCTACGCGCGCGTCTCGACCACACGCGCGTCGTAGCACTCGGGGAGACTAAACCTTCACCCTCCGTCCGGCCGGATCAAGTCCGGCCAAGGCGACTCTTGAGTCCAGCAATTCTGCGGTTTTCCACTCACCGGGCTGGGCGCTGGTTACCCCTCTTGCCTACCCCGTTCTACCCCCTTTTCAAATCGATTTTCGCGGTCATGGCGGATGGGTCGGTCAGATTTGCGCCGATTGCCACCAGGATTTCGGGGCCAAACAACGATGGCCTTCAGGGGCCGGTCGTCGCTGTCCTGGGTAATTTCCGACCCTGACGCTTTCGGTCGGGGCGATGTTAATTACCCCATGCTAGAGCGCACTATGAGTGAGCGCCGTACCGAGGGCGGGGCGGCGACCAATGCGTGACTCTTACCTCAAGCCCGAGGTCGTGACGCCGGAACCCGCTATGGCCGGTGTCATCTACACCTGCCCTATGCACGCCCAAATCCGCCAGAACAGTCCAGGCAATTGCCCCATCTGCGGCATGACCCTCGAACCTTTGGCGGCGTCCGAAACGGCGAAGCCGACCCACGAACTCGCCGACATGACCCGGCGCTTCTGGATCGGCCTCGTGTTGACCCTACCGGTCTTCATCCTCGAAATGGGCAGCCACATCCGTGGCCTGGGGCTGGACGCCATCGTGCCGCCCCCCATCTCGACATGGGCACAGTTCGGGCTCACGACACCTGTCGTCCTGTGGGCGGGATGGCCGTTCTTTCAGCGCGGCTGGGCCTCGCTCGTCAGCCGCCACTTGAACATGTTCACGCTCATCTCGCTCGGGACTGGTGCGGCCTACCTGTACAGTCTCGCCGCCACCTTCGTGCCGGGCTTCTTTCCAGCGGGCTTCCGGATGATGGGAGGCGCTGTTCCTGTCTATTACGAAGCTGCCGCAGTCATCACGGTACTGGTACTGCTTGGGCAGGTGCTCGAACTGCGGGCACGCGACCAGACCGGAGGTGCCATTCGCGCGCTGCTCAACCTTGCTCCCAAGAGCGCGCGACGCCTGCACGACAACGGCGAGGACGAGGAAATCCTGCTGAACGAGGTCAAAATCGGGGATCGGCTGCGTGTCCGTCCGGGCGATGGCATTCCCGTGGACGGCGCGGTGCTGGATGGCAAGAGCGCCGTTGATGAATCCATGGTCACGGGCGAATCGATGCCGTCCCCGAAGGGGCCGGCGGACAAGGTCATCGGCGGCACCGTCAATGGCACGGGCTCCCTCGTGATCCGCGCCGAGAAAGTCGGTGGGGACACCGTGCTTGCTCGCATCGTTGCCATGGTCGCCGAGGCGCAGCACAGTCGGGCTCCCATTCAGCGTATCGCCGACACGGTCGCTGGCTATTTCGTCCCGGCGGTGCTCGCCATCGCCATCGCCGCATTCGCGGCCTGGGCAGTGTGGGGGCCGTCGCCCGCGCTCGCCTACGCGCTGATCGCGGCGGTATCCGTTGTCATCATCGCCTGCCCGTGCGCACTCGGTCTGGCTACACCCATGTCGATCATGGTCGGGGTCGGCAAGGGTGCCGGCGCAGGCGTGCTGATCAAGTCGGCAGAGGCCCTGGAGCGAATGGAGAAAGTGGACACGCTGGTTGTGGACAAGACCGGCACGCTGACTGAGGGCAAGCCCAAGGTCATAGCCGTGGTACCGGCTCAAGGGCTGACGGAAGGCGACGTGTTGCGGCTCGCGGCGAGCCTTGAGAAGTCGAGTGAGCATCCGCTCGCCGCCGCAGTCGTCGGAGCGGCCAAGGAAAAAGGCATCGCCGTCGACGAGTCGAGCGATTTTAGTTCGGTCACCGGCAAGGGCGTCACCGGCAAGGTCGCCGGGCGAACCGTGGCGCTCGGCAACACCAAGCTGATGGCTGACCAGGGCATCGAGTTGGGCGACCTTGCCGGCCGGGCCGATGAACTCCGCAGCAAAGGCGCAACCGCACTCTTCGTCGGCGTGGATGGCAAGCCGGGCGGGATCATCGCAATTGCCGACCCGATCAAGGCGACGACCCGAGTCGCGCTCGACAGCCTGCGGACGGCCGGCATCCACATCGTCATGCTTACCGGAGACAATCGCACCACCGCCGAAGCCGTGGCCCGTCAGCTTGGCATTGATGATGTCGAGGCGGATGTGCTGCCGGAGGACAAGAACCGGATCGTTCGGAAGCTGCGGGCGGACGGGAAGATTGTCGCCATGGCGGGCGACGGCGTGAATGACGCGCCCGCACTGGCCGAGGCAGACGTAGGCATTGCCATGGGAACAGGCACCGAGGTTGCGATCCAGAGTGCGGGGGTGACGCTGGTCAAGGGCGACTTGGCAGGCATTGCCCGCGCACACGCCCTCAGCCGCGCAACAATGAGCAATATCCGAGAGAACCTTGTGTTCGCCTTCGCCTACAACGCGATTGGAATTCCTGTGGCTGCTGGCGTGCTCTATCCCACCTTCGGCATCCTGCTCAGCCCCGTGGTGGCGGCGCTGGCGATGTCGCTAAGTTCCGTATCGGTCATCGGCAACGCGCTGCGGCTCAAGGCGACCCGTTTGTGAGAATGAGTCCTGGGCGGTTCTTGCGGCATTCCCGGCACGACCGAAAGCAGTTCCCAATGACGCTAAGGAACAGACGCCATGTATAATATGATGAACGGCGAAACGATGTGGGGGATGGGGTCATCCTGGTTTCTGACCTGCATTGTCGTCCTGCTCGGCGCTGCCATGCTCTTAGGGTATCTGTTCTTCAATCGCCGTGGATAGGACGAGACCGGCCACTCAGATCATGCCGAGATGAGCCCTTCAGGGTCAGGCCGGCGCACGCACAGTGATCAGCTTTAGCAGGTCGTCTACCACATAGCGGCTCTCGACGAGTTCAAGACCGGACTCCGGAACATGCCCCTCGGTGTGGCGGTCGAAGCTCGCCCCATACGCGAATGCGATCCACGGCTGCCAAATCCGCGCCATGATCCGCCGGAAGGTTCCGCGCGGTCGCACATACTCCAGCAGCCGGATCAACCCGCCCGGTTTGACGACGCGACCAAGTTCCCGCAATGCCGGCACCTGGAGGTCGTTGGGCAAAACGCAGAACAGGAAAGTCGCCACCGCCGCGTCGAATGATCCGGTCGGGAACTCCAGGTCGGTCACGTCCATCTGGTAGAACCGTCCCCCCGCAGCGAGGGTCGGGCATCTGTGATGTGCACGCGCCAGCATTGCCGGGCTGGTATCGATACCGGAGACGACCGCATCGGGCGGGTAGAAGGCGCAGTTGCGGCCGGTACCGATACCCGCATCGAGCAATTCTCCGCCGAGGTTCTGGAACATCAGGGGCCGCAACGCCTGATAGCGTTTCCGCTCGAACGGTAGGTCGAGGAGATCGTAGAACGGAGCGATCCGCTCGTATCGAGCCAGATTGTCGGTTCGCCGCTCGGCCAATATGCGTCTCCCGTGTGCGACATCAGGCGGGGTCATTCAACGCGGCTCTATCCTAACCTGCGCCGCGTTTCACGTCCCGGTTAGCTCCTGGACGATGAAGATCGCCCACATGACCGCCAGCACCACGGAGCCAAGCCCGAACAGCGCCCCGCGCAAATTGGGGTTATTGCTGGTGACATGCACGCAGGTGTGCAGAGCGCGGAAGACGACGAACACCCACGCCAACACGACGAATAGATAGCCGGCGTGATGTGAGAAATAGGCGAGTATGGTCAGAACGTAGAAAAGCGTCGGTAGTTCAGTCTGATTACTGTAGGCGTTACTGACCTGTGTAGTCCGCTTCGGCCAATTCGGTTCGCGGAGTGCGATATCTTCCGGCTTCACCGTTCCGGCGCGTAAATCACGACTGTGGAGCGATCCTGACCAGAAAAGGAGCGCGAAAGTCAGGATGACTTCGACAAACAGGGGCAGCAGAACCATTGCGAGCGACACGGTGCACCTGTCTGATCAGCGGCCCAGCTAAGCATGTCATCGAGACCGGCCGAGACGCAATGCGGCCCTCGCCATCGTCTCCGTGAAGAACCCTATCGATCCGCGCCGAACCTCGGCGTCCCCAGCTTGAACCACGCCTTGGCAATCTTGCCGTTCTCGACCTCGTAGATGGCGATCACATCGACCTCGCCAGGGCCTTCCGGGAACGTCCGTGTCACGGTCTCCTGATCGACCACCAAATTACCGACCGAGAGCCTGTTGCTCAGCCAGCCGAAAAGATTGGGCTCCCGGAACCGCACGGCATGCCGTTCTCGTATCTCGGCCGCTCCGTTGGCGAGCAGCCGTGATGGGAACTCGTAGTATTGGGCGTCGTCGGCCCACCACTCCATGAAGGCGTCGATGTCGTGCGCGTTGTACGCCTCAAGCTGCTTCTGGACCGGAAAAACCGTGTCCGTCGTGAGCGTCGTATTTGCTGTTTCTGTAGGCATCGATCCGATCTCCCTTTGGGCGGCGGAATCAAAAACCCCACCGACTCGCATCGGCGGGGTTTTGCGTTTTGTGAACCGGTACGCTGGTTATTCGTCGGGTGAGATTATCTCGACCAGCTTTGCCGTCCGTTCGCGTGCGCAGACCCCGCCGGAGCTACGGCGTCGGCCTCGGGTGCGCGAAGTGGACGAATTCAGCATGCGGGATTGATACCCTCGGTGGGTGCAGCCGTCAACGGCAGCGAAGAGTTACCGATCCCTGACGGACAGAACGGATTTGTCATCGGGCGCATGGTTGCGACCCGCTGGAAATGAGGGTGCATCGCTTTCGGTTTGATGTGTCCCGCGACCCCACACGCGGTCAAATAACGTTCACGCGGCCTGATACCAGCCTCACTCGGTCGGCTGTCCCTCGAATACCTCATCGCCGTCGGCGAACGTGACCCAGGGCTGCTTGCTGCGCGTCCAGATGTGCCGCGTCGGTCGTAACCACGATGTGTCGTCGAGGCTGCCAGCACGCACACGGACCACGCCGCCGCGCGGCTGGGTGTAGACCCAGCACGCACAATCCGGGCAGATGAACCGCGTGTTGAGCCGACCGCTGTCAGGGACACGCTGGATCGCTCGGGGTTCACCAGACGTGAGGCGGAAAGCAGCCTCCGGCAGCGCGACCCCCAAGGAGAACGCGCTGCTCGTGATGTGCTGGCAGTCAGTACAATGACAGGCGTAGACGAGGTTCGGCTCCTGGGTGATCTCGTAGCGAACTTTCCCGCATTGGCAGCCGCCGGTTAGAGGAAGTTGCATTACTCGATCTCCCTGTCGCCCATGTGATCCTAAAATGAAGGGCCAATACGGCATCGTATGCGTATCCGGCGATCATGGCTCCGGTGATAGCAAAGCCAAGGTAGAGGGCGAAGGCACGCGGTTTCACCAAAGCCCAGACCGCTACCATCGCCTCAATCAGCATCTATGCAGCGGTCAACCATTCGAGCCGAAACGCTCGGCGGACGAGATCGGATCGAACTGCATTGGTAACGATCCCCATGTCACGACTTCCGCAGCAAAACCTACCCCGGCTTGTCTAGGATAGGGGGGTAGCCTATATACCAGATATGACCCACACCGTCCGTGAAAAGCAAAAGCTGCTGGCGCGCGTGCGCCGCATCCGTGGCCAAGTCGACGGCATCGAGCGTGCCCTCAATGGGGAAGCTGGCTGTGACCAGATCATGCATCTCATCGCAGGGGTCAGAGGGGCCATAGCCGGTCTGATGGCCGAAGTCGTTGAAGACCACGTGCAAGCCCATCTCGTCGACGCGGAGAAGTATCCGGGTGCCCTAAACAGCGACGCCGCAGAACAACTCCTGGAAGTTGTCCGCGCCTACCTGAAGTGAGAACCGCCATGATTAACAGCAGTGGCGTTTGGTCGGCTTTTCACAGCCATGTATTCCTCGGGGAAGAACACGAAAAGAGCGAGCGCAAGACGTGGGCGGTGATCTGGCTTTGCGGAGCCATGATGGTCGCGGAGATCGTCGGCGGTTTGTTGTTCGGTTCAATCGCGCTCGTCGCCGATGGTCTCCATATGAGCACCCATGCGGGTGCTCTCCTGCTTGCGGCACTCGCCTACACTTACGCCCGCAAGCACGCCCAAGATCAGAATTTCACCTTCGGCACCGGCAAGCTCGGCGACCTCGCCGGCTTCACCAGTGCGATCATTCTCGCCATGATCGCACTGCTGATCGGTTACGAGTCCGTCAGCCGTATCTTTGCTCCGGTCGCAATCCACTTCGCCGAGGCGATCCCGATTGCCTGTCTTGGCTTGGCCGTAAACATCGCCAGTGCGTGGCTCTTGAGCAGCGGGGGGCATCACCACGGCCACTCTCAAGGGCACGCGCATGAGGGGCATGAGGGGCATGACCAAGACGAGGCCCACCACATAGCGACCGATTTCGGCGGGGTTATCCTCGAAGTGTTCGAGGATGGTGTCCCGCCACGGTTCCGGCTCCGCGTCGAGACCGGCCCGGCCCTAACGGCGCAAGCAGTGTCGGTTGAAACCGTGCGCCCCGATGGGACACGGCAGCTTTTCACGATGGAAGGCCAGGACGGCTATTTGGAGTCGGTCGAGGAAATTCCTGAACCTCATGAATTCACCGCGCATGTGCGGATCGACCAGCGGGACTATTCTGTCGTCTTCGAGGAACGCGAGCATGCGCACGGAGCGGCAGACCGCGATAACAACATGCGCGCTGCTGTGATCCACGTCATGGCCGACGCCGCAGTGTCCGTCTGTGTGATCGTGGGCCTGCTGCTCGCCCGCACCTTCGGCTGGCTCTGGATGGACCCACTCGCGGGTATCGTAGGGGCTTGTGTCATCGCAAGCTGGTCTTACGGCCTGATCCGCGACACGGGCGCGATCCTGCTCGATATGAACCCCGACACGCATATGGCGAGCAATCTGCGTCAGGTCATCGAGAACGAAGGCGACGAACTCGCCGATCTCCATCTCTGGCGTTTGGGGCCGGGGCATCTGGGGGCGATCATTTCGATCATTACGACCCATGCGCGTGAGGCGGACTACTATCGCGCCCGGCTCGCCCGTTTCACGTCGCTGTCCCATCTCACAATCGAAGTGCAGTCTCGGTAGTCGGCACGATGGCGATGTCACCTTCGCATCCTAGAGAAGTCCGAGACCGCCTAGCGCGCCCCCGGCGAAGAGAATCCATAGGGGATTCATTCGCGTACACAACGTAAGAACCACGGCGGCTGCGGTCATCGCCACGGCTTGCCAGCTAGTGTCAGCCGCGCGTGCCATCACTGTGCCGCTGGCGACGACGAGGCCGAGGGTTACGGGGACGAGGCCACGGCGCACGATCTCCTGCCACGGCGCGGTGCGGAATCGATCCCACAGACGGTAGGCGACAAAGTAGATCGCGCAGGCTGGCCCAAACGTCGCTATCGCGCTTGCGACCGCGCCCGGAAAGCCGGCCACTTTCCATCCGACAAAGCTCATCATCAGGATCATGTTCGGGCCGGGGATGGCCTGCGCCATCGCAAAGAAATTGGCGAATTCCTGGTCGGTCGCCCAGCCGTGGGTGGCCACGACGAAATTGCGCACATCGGGCAGAACGGTTGGGAACCCGCCAAAACTGATCGACGACAACAACGCCAGATGGGCCGAGAGGGCTACGAGGGACGAGGTGTGGTTCATCGCGCTCGCGCCTTTTCGATGCCGGCGGCGGCGATGCTCAGCGGTACCAGACCAAAGAGCACCACGAGAAGTGGCAACCTGCTGAAAGCCATGAGCGCGAAGGCGAGCACCGCGAAGAGCACTGCGGCCGGGCGGCGTCGGTGCGGCGCGAGCAGCCTTAATCCGGCCGCGATGAGAAGCCCGGCCGCTGTCGCCGAGACGCCACCAAGGATGTTCCGGAGTACCGGCACGTGGGCGTATTCGAGGTAGAGCGTACCGAGTGAGAGACCGACGCTCCACGGAATGATGATGAAACCGCAGAGGGCGGCGATTGCCCCGATCCCGCCGCGCAGCTTCGCTCCTGTGCATACTGCGATGCCGACAACATTCGGCCCTGGCATGAACTGGCAGAGGCTTACGATATCGGCGAAGTCCGCCTCGCTTAGCCATCGGCGTTGATCCACGGCAATGCGGCGTGCCCAGACGAGTCCACCGCCAAAGCCGAACAGCGAGACGGTGAAGAAGGCGATGAACAACGCCCGTAGGCTGACCGGCCTCACCAAATCGTCTTCGACCGTTCCAGAGGCCGGTGCCAGCCTATTTTCGCCCGCCATATCGCGCATCTCCACGGAGCGAGATCGATGCATCCGTAGCTGCCGTTCTACCCTCGGACGAGGGCGTGTTGAACCCCGCCAATAGCCTGTTGCTAATCTGATTGATGTCGCCAGAACGCCTTGAACGCGGCGGCGACGAGTATGAATCCAAGCAGCAGCTTCAGGACTTCAGCCGATGTCGAGCCGGCGAACGCTCCACCCGCTGCCGCCCCGACGAGACTTTCCATGCCCATCGGCACCCCGATCCACAAGAGTGTCGACCGGCCCGGAAGCAGACCCATACGGTGATACCGGAACAGGCCCATGCAGACGGTCGGAATCGAAATGAACAGCACGGCGCTGCCGGCCGCATGGATATCGGCACCGAACACAAAGATCAGCGTCGGGATCAGAAGCTCGCCACCCGCGACACCGAGGAACGTGCTGGCCGTACCGATGCACAGACCAAGGACTATACCGACGACGATCTGAGCGCCGATGTCCGCAGGCACCAATGCCGGCAACCCGACTGGTAAGAACCGTTCACCCACGAGCAGCACGCCGATTGCCATGAGCAGGATGGCAATCGCGCGCTCGAGACGGTGATCGGAGACATGTGCGAGTAGACGAGCGGCGAACCACGCCGCCGTCATCCCACCGGCCCCGAGTGCAACGACGGCAGGTGCGAACGCGCCTACGCCGACCGGAGACCCGGTATGCCAGCGCACGATCAGCGCCGTTATGAGGGTGATCAGGCTGAGGATTTGGTTCATCGGCACCGCGCCGCGCGCCGTGAAGCCGATCAGCCCGACCAGCAGCGGTAGCCGGAATTCGCCACCACCGAGACCGACCAGACCACCGATCCCGCCGATCACCAGGGCGCAGACGAGGGCAATAGTGATCGTCCGCCATCCGGCGAGGGAAGGCGCGACTGTCGAGGCAGCAGTCGTCACGCATGACTCCGCTATGGCAACATGACCATAGCGGATAGTAGGCGTTATGACACTTGTGCCATAGCGATTTGTGGTGCCTTCAGACCTTGGGGCCGGCCTCCGGGCGGGCGCGCCGTTTCAGAGCCGCCATATCCTCAGCGGCGTCAGCGGTAGCACGGGTATTGATGCGATTGTAGCGTTCGAGCACCTCGGCACCGAACGCCGTTAAGACCGCGCCGCCACCGCCGGCTCCGCCGGGTGCGGCCGTCACCACGGGCTCAGTGAACGCCTGATTGATGCTGTCGAGCAGCACCCACGCCCGCTTGTACGACATGCCCATGTCGCGTGCGGCGGCGGATATGGAGCCAGTGTCACGGATGCTTTCGAGCAGCTTCGCCTTGCCGGGGCCGATCCGGGCACCAGATTCAAAAACGATGCTGACCCTGACCTTCGCCATTCCGGCACTCTGCCACGCGGGGGATCATTTGCGCCATCTGGTCGAACTTCTGCCGAGCAGGCGGAGCGCCTCTTAGCAGATATGATCGAGATCATATTAGGAGCCAACTGACATCGAGTACCAATCGGGCAACCAAGGGAGAACCCGATGTTGACCCGACGCCAATTGTTCCACACCAGCCTTGTGACCGGCTGTGGCGTATGTGTTGCTCTTGCGACCAACCGGCTTTTCGCAGCCGGCGCGACTGACGCAGCAGTACCTTCCACAATCGACGGACTCGGCTACTCGCTATCGTTTGTCGGCTCCCAACGCCAAACAATCATGACCGGAGATCGGGCCGCTCACCTCGACCTGCACACGCTCAGGGGCCGGCCGCATCTCTACGGCATCGGCCCGATCCAAGGACTGACCGGCGAAGTGACGATTGCCGACAGCCGACCATCCCTTGCGCGCGTCGGTGCCGATCACCTCGTCCATGTGACGGAGAGCTTCGAGGCGGGCATGCCGTTCTTCGTGTGGGCCGAAGTCCCCGCTTGGCAGACCCAGGACATGCCGGAATTGCCGACCTACGCGAATGTGGAAAGTTTCGTTGGCCAAGCCGGTGCCAAGGCAGGGCTGACCCAGGCGTTTCCATTCGTGATGACGGGTCGGCCGGAACTGATCGATTTCCACATCGTCAACGCGACGCCAGATACTCCGCCGGGCATGGAGGCCCACCAGAAAATCCAAATCCCATTCGAGCTAACCGATCAGGACGTGAAGCTCGTCGGATTCTGGTCGAGCCAGCATCAGGGTGTCTTCACCCCGATGGGTACGAATATACATACCCATTTTCAGGCCCTCGATAATAAGGTTTCGGGTCATGTTCAGGGCCTCAAACTCGGGCAAGGCATGACACTGAGTTTGCCGAAGGGCTGATGGACGCATTCGATAACGAGAGCCTGGAGCGACTGTTCGGTACCCGGCCGGCCCGCTCACTCGACCGCGATGAGCCGCTGTTCAGACAAGGCGAGCCAGCGTCGGCGATATTCCACATCTTGCGCGGGCGGCTCCGCATGGTTCGGCATCTCGCCTCCGGTGACCGAATGACGATTCACACGGGGCGAACGGGCGAGCTTTTCGCCGAGGGTGCGCTGTTTGCGGATGTCTATCAGTGCGACGCCATCGCGGCCGAGCCGACGCGCGTCCGCGTTTGTAGCAAAGCCGAAATGTTGGCGTTGGTCGGTAACTCGCCCGCGACCGTGCTCGCATTGCTCGAACAGGTTACGCACCTGCTCCATCGTGCACGTGCGATGCGTGAACTGCGCAATATCCGCTCGGCGGAGGATCGAGTGCTGCATCACTTGTACCTGTTGGCATCGAAGGACGGTGCGGTCGTATTTGATCGACCCTTGCTCGAAGTCGCAGAAGACCTCGGTCTCACCCACGAGGCTTACTATCGAGCGCTCGCCGCCTTGGCCCGCTCGGATTCGATAAAACGAACGGGCCGGACGATTCAAATCACGCGAGCAATACCGGCGTAGAAGAATGCCATCGGCCGGGGGCCTTTGAGATAGCCCGTTTCCAGGCTCTCGATGCTGAAGCCCGCCGAGTGGATGAGATCGTCGGGCTTGCGATTGAGATGACATCCACCCGCAAGCCGCCTCCAAATAGGCGTGAGTCTATCTTGCCAACGCGCAACTCCGGCCTCCGGCGCACGACCATGTTCAGCGAAGAGAAGCCTGCCGCCGGGCCTCAGCACTCGCCGCAACTCCCCGAGTGTCGCAGCCGCATCGCAGACGGTGCATAGCGTGAAGGTCACGACCACCGTATCAATGCTCCTGTCCTCGAATGGTAGCGCTTCACCGGAACCCCGCAGCAACTCGACCGGAACCGATGCCGACCCCGCGCGCTCCACGGCGAAATGTAGCAATTCAGATGATGGGTCGATACCAAAGACGCGGTCAGCTTGTTCTCCATAGAACGGGAGATTCAACCCTGAACCGACACCTACGTCGAGTACACGTCCACTAGCGGCCTTGCCGACGCGCTGCCGAAACGGGATCATCTGCTGCTGCCGCATGACGCGATCAAGCACGCGAGGAAACAGCCAATTGCTATAAAAGCCCATTTGTTTGTCTCCCGTGATCTGGGCTCGCCCGATTTCAGTACCGGGGTCCAGACGACGGTCTCGCGTCAATCACAATCCTCACCCTGCCACGCCTCCCGACCCTCTTTGACGAGCAAGACGACAATCGCAAGCGAGGCAAGGCTGTCCACCCACCACCATCCAGGCATGAGAAGCTGAACGAGCAACCCCACCACGACCACACCCGCCAAGTAGCCGCATGTGATCGACTCCACCGCATCCGCGCGAAGCGCCCGACTTCCGATCTGCTCGGCAACTCGCATCTTCGCCTTCGCAAGAAACCACATGATCGGGATGGCCAGGATGGTCAGGATGAAGCCCGAGGGGGAGAATTCCTGTCCCTCATGCCGCCATAGACCGTAGACGGCACTCACGATCACATATGCAGCGAGCACGAAGAGGAGCGCCCCACCTATTTTGCTCGCGCGGTGTTCGATGGTTTCCGAAAATTCCGTGCCATCTCGGATTTCGACCTTCAAACGCCACAACAGCACACCGGCCGACGCAAGCTCGATGAGGCTGTCGGCACCGAACGCGATCAGGGACAGGCTACTCGCTGCGATACCCGAGCCGATAGCAACTACCGCCTCGATCACCATCCACGCAGCCGTGAGCCATTCTAGTTGGAATGCCCACCGGACAAGATCGGATCGCGGCGCTTGGCTCATCGGAAGAACAGATATTTGACGAGCGCCGCGATCCCGAGGACGAGCAGGACGCCGACGAGAAGCCAGACGATGCCCATCCCGGCCATCATCGACCCCATGTTCTGCATCATGAGCAGCCCTCCCTACACGAGTTTCTGCCGCCTGATCCGCAGGCTGTTTCCGACGACGCTGACGCTCGAAATCGCCATCGCGCTAGCCGCAATCATCGGGTTGAGAAAGCCCAACGCGGCAAGCGGGATGGCTGCGACGTTGTAGAAGAACGCCCAGAACAGGTTTTGCTTGATCGTCCTGAAGGTGATCCGCGACAGCTTCAGCGCCTCGATGATCTTCAGGGGACTACTCTTCACGAGCACGATATTACCGGCCTCGATGGCGATGTCAGTGCCGGTCCCGATGGCAATCCCGAGATCGGCTTGCGCCAGCGCGGGCGCATCGTTGATTCCGTCGCCGACGAAGGCCACTCGGCGTCCTTGGCCTTGCAGCGCCTTCACGTGTCCTGCCTTGTCCTGTGGTAACACTTCGGCGACTACCTCTTTGATACCGATCTGATCGGCGATGGCTCGCGCCGTTTTCGCGTTGTCGCCAGTAATCATGGCGGTCGTGATGCCCTCGGCGTGCAATGCCACAATCGCGGCCTTTGCGTCGCTTTTCAGGGCGTCTGCGATCGAGATGATGCCGATCAGTTCGTGATCGACCGCGATGAGGATGGCCGTTTCGGCGCGGGCTTCGCGGGCCTCGATCAGCGACGCTGCTTCCTCGATGTCGACGCCGTGCTCCCGCATCAGGCGGACGTTTCCGACAACCACCGGCATGTTGCCGAGGCGAGCCTCGACGCCCTTGCCGGCTGTGCTCTCAAAATCCAGCGCCTCCGCGAGTGCGATTTTGCGTTCGTTCGCGGCACGGACAATCGCCTGACCGAGTGGATGTTCTGACAGCCGTTCCAGGCTGGCGGCGATCCGCAGAACCTCGTCCTCGCTGACGCCGAGTTTGACCGCAGTGATATTCGTGACGGCGGGTCGACCCTCGGTCAGCGTCCCGGTCTTGTCGAGCACCACGACATCGATTTTCCGTCCGCGCTCCAACGCCTCGCCGTTCTTGATGAGGATGCCGCGTCGAGCGCCGACGCCGGTACCGACCATGATCGCAGTCGGGGTCGCCAACCCGAGCGAGCACGGACAAGCGATCAGCAACACGGCGACAGCCGGCACGAAACTTCGAGTGATGTCACCCGTGCCCAGATACCAGCCGACCGCCGTCGCAAGCGCGATCCCGATGACAATGGGCACGAAAATCCCCGAGACCGTGTCTGCGAGCTTTTGGATCGGGGCCTTGCTGCCCTGCGCGTCCGAGACCATCCGGACGATCTGGGCCAAGACCGTGTCTTCGCCAACCTTAGTCGCGGTCATCTGAAAGGAACCGGAGACGTTGATGGTCGCGCCGAACACTTCGTCGCCCGCGCCCTTGGCGACCGGCATGCTTTCGCCGGTCAGCATCGACTCATCCACGCGGGACGATCCGGTTGCGACCTTCCCATCGACCGGCACCCTCTCGCCGGGCCGGACTTGGACGAGATCGCCAACCCGTACCTGTTCTATCGGGATGTCCTGTTCCTCGCCGTCCCGTATTACCCGTGCGGTCTTCGCGCCAAGCTCCATCAGCTTCTCGATGGCGTCGCCGGCCTGACCCCGACTACGTGCCTCGAAGTAGCGACCGAGCAGAATGAGCGCCGCGATCACAGCACCCGTCTCGAAGTAGAGATGCTGACTACCGACCCACATCCCCCACAGGCTGTAGAACAGCGCGGCCAGCGTGCCGAGCGAGATCAACGTGTCCATATTGGCGGCGAGGTTGCGGGTCTGCATAAGCATCCCGCGATGGAAGTCCCGCCCGAGCCCGAGGATGACGACAGCGCTCAAAATGGCCTCGATCCATGCGCTCGCATTGCGGCCGTGGTAGCTCCACGGCAACGCAATATCGAACATCGCCAGCACCACGACCGGCGCTGCTAGAGAGATCGCGGCGAAGGCCCGCCAGCGAGCGGTTCGTACCTCTTCGCGTAGCAGTTGCCGGTGATCCGCCGCCGCGTCGTCAAGGACTTCATAGCCGTTGCCGACGACTGCCTCGCGGAGAGCCGCTTCGGACACGGCGGTTTCGTCAAACTCGACTCGCGCACGCCGGGTGCCGAGATTGACGTTGGCTTCCCGAACGCCGGGGGTCTTCAACAATGTGCGCTCGTTGCGCACCGCGCAGGCGGCGCAATGCATGCCGCCGATGGCGAAGGTTATCGTGGTCATGGCGTGTGCTCCGGTCAGCCGGGGGCTTTTGGAATGACGGTGAATTTGGAACCGGGCGTCATCATCCCCATGCCGCAGTTGAAACCGAAATCGCCGGTCTTCTGCGGGGTGAAGGCGATGATCGTCGTACCCTCGGCTGCGAGGTATTTGCGGATGCCGAGGCCGGGCGAGATCAGGATGCGACCGCAGCCGGCGGCAGCAGCCCCGTCGATCCGCCATTCGACCGGCACCCCCTGAGTGACCGTGAATCGGTTGGGGATGTACTGGTATCCGTCTACTCGCATGACGGCGATCTGTTTTGCGCCGGTCGGGGTTGATAGTCCTGTCGCCACCGTCGTTGGTGTTGCGTTGTCGGCGGTCGGTGCCGATCCCAGATCGCCGCCGGCAAGCACCACCCCGTACTGGACGTTGACGATGCCCAGAACGATGACGGCGACACCGGCCAGCTTCAGGAAGCGCTGCTGGAATACTCCAGTGGCGAAGCTCGATACGGCCGACAGCGACAGCAGCGCGGGCAACGTGCCGACCGAAAATGCCAGCATCGTCAAGACACCGATGGTGAAACTGCCCTTCGAGAGCACGTAAAGCTGGAGCGCCTGCGTGAACCCGCAGGGCAGGAAGAAGGTGGCCCCGCCCAGGAGGAATGCTCCGCCCTTGCTCTCGCGTTCGGCCAGATCGTGGATACGGTGCGAAAGGGCCTTCGGCATGGTCGGCATGAACCGGGTGAGCGCCGGGAACAGCCGCAGCATTTGCAGACCCAGCAGGATCATCACGGCGCTCGCCGCGATGGTCAGAATGCCGTTGATCTCGGCGGAGAGAGTCAGCGTCGACCCGAGCGAACCGATAGCGCCGCCGAGTAGCGTGTAGGAAACAATCCGACCCGCGTTAAAATAGAGGTGTGGTCGGAGCCGCTGAAGGCTGGTGAGATTGCCGGTCACGTCGTTGTACTTGGCCGATACCGCCACGAGCAGCCCACCCGTGACCGCCATGCAGCTTGAAACGGACGCCACCAGACCGATCCCGAAGACCAGCCCGTAGCTCATCTCGTCCGACAGGCTCAAACGTTGCGGAAGCAGATCGAGCCGGTCGAGGGCGAAAACTATGGCCACGAGGATCACGAACGCCGCGCCGATCTCGACGTAGTCGCGTGGCGAATTCTGGTCGGTTCGTGCGGGCAAATCCTGAGGACGTTGCGTTCTACCCATCGTCGTGTTCCCCTATTGCCACACCGTTTGCTATCTCTGCGAGACGGACGGCCGCTATGGTCAGAGCGCCGGCCGACCGTTCTCGGGCGACGGAACTCCAAGATGAAGCTGCGGTTTGAGAGCGGATCGCGGTCTGCGCGAGGAACACGGCGCTCGGGTACGAGCGTGCGCCTTGTCGGCACATCCTCACGGCTCCCGGCAGATCGGCCGGGCTGTTCCGCCCTATGGGCGCAAAACGCCCAGAGACTTAGGAGGCGAGGATCGGTGGGGAGAGTTCAGGCTTTATCGAAAGGCCCAACAGCGGGGCCGCGCCGATACTGTAGGCGACCGATATCCATTGGAACGGCACCGCCAGCAACGTCGGCGAGGTCGGCAACGCTTGTACCGTGAGACAGCCATAATGATCGACGCAGTTCGGCATGTGCTTGACCGGCGGGGCTTGAGATTCGTTGCAGCCGGCCATTTGGTCGCTGTGGCCGGTATCGGCCATCGCCCCACTCCACGGCAAAATTTGCACCGTCGCGCCCACGAGGAGCGCCGCCGCCAAGCCGAGGGTCAGAAGCCGTCTCAGTACCATTGCCATGCGCGAAGACAGATAGGCCGGTAGCGATTTTCGTTCAACCCTGATCAACGCCAGCCCTGCGGCCGTGAGGTGGTCATACGGCCCGATACCAACTTTTCGTCTTGAGCACGATCCGCACCACAGACAGCATCACCGGCACCTCGACGAGTACGCCGACAACCGTCGCCAGCGCCGCGCCGGACTGGAACCCGAACAGCGCAATAGCCGCCGCGACGGCAAGCTCGAAGAAGTTTGATGCACCGATCAACGCGGATGGGCACGCAATGTTGTGCGGCACCCCGAGGGCGCGGTTGAGCCCATAGGCGATCCCGGCATTCAGATAGACCTGTATGATGATCGGCACCGCGAGTAGCACGATCACAAGAGGCTGGCTGCCGATCTGATCGCCCTGGAAACCGAACAGCAAGACGAGTGTCGCCAGCAGGGCTAGGAGGGAAACTGGCTGAAGTCGACGGAGGGTTGCCCCCAGCCTCGGTTGGCCTCCGCTCGCCAGCAGCAAGCGCCGCCAGAGTTGTGCCGCGATTACCGGCACGACGATGTAGAGCGCCACGGACAGGAACAGCGTCTCCCACGGCACGGTGATCGAAGATAGTCCGAGCAGCAGGCCGACGATGGGTGCGAACGCGAAGATCATGATGGTGTCGTTGAGGGCGACCTGAGTGAGCGTGAAATTCGGTACGGGCCGATGACCGAGTGGGTGGACGAGCACTGCGGTCTCGGCGGATGGTCGATCACTCCGGCCGGAACGCGCGGTGTCCTCAACGATGCCAATCGCGGTCTATATGAGCGGCCCCACGTGTGCGGTCGCCTTCGTCGCACGCTGGTGCATTCCTGGTGATCCGCCGGGCTTCTACAAATTGCGTCAGGACGAGCTGCCCCGGCGCGTGGGGAGCGGCCGGCATAGCTTTCCGCCGCGTGGAGCATGATCGCTTGCGCCAGCCTGCGGGAGCCAAGACCGCTGGGCCATGGAGGGACGGAGGATGGTCGCCAGCGACAGCTTTGCCGAATTCCTACGTGAGCAGCTTGCTCCACTCGGCCGCGTCACGATGCGGCGTATGTTCGGCAAGACCGGCGTGTTCTGCGACGGGGTGATGTTCGGAATGGTGACGGACAACATGCTGTACCTCCGGGTTGATGACCACAACCGGGCGGTCTTCAAGGAGGCCGAGTCCGTTCCGCCGCTCAATTACGAGAAAAAGGGCAGCACCATCGACCTCTCCTTTTGGCGCGCGCCGGAACGGCTGTTCGACGAACCCGATGAGCTTGTCGAATGGGTGCGAGTGGCGCTGGGCGCGGCGCACCGGGTCGCGGCGGAGAGAAAACGGACAGCGCCAAAGCAAAAATCAAAGCCGCAACGCAGATAATGACTACGCGGGCGGTCCCTTCTCGAAAAGCTCATCCCCTTCGGCGAAGGTGACCCAGGGTTGCCTGCTTCGGGTCCAGATGTGTCCGGTCGGTCGCAGCCATGACGTATCGTCCAGGGTGCCCGCCCGAACCCGCGCCGCACCATCCCTCGGCGGACTGGCGACCCAGGACCCACACTCGGCGCACCCATCGCGTGTTCGTGCGGCCGCTATCGGCAAGGCGCTGAAGTGGTCGCGGTTCAACCCCGCTGCGATGAAACGCGCCCTCCGTGACGACGATCCCCATGCTGAACGCACTGCTCGTCAAACGCTGGCAATCCTTGCAGTGGCACGTGTAGACCAACGTCGGGGCTTCAGTAATCGTGTAGCGGATTTTGCCGCATTGGCAGCCGCCGGTCTGGGCCAGGTTCATGCTTGGCTCCTGATGGTCTCTACGTGAGCAACGGCGGGGTGCCAAGGCGCTCCGTCGCGGTGCCGAGCACCCGTTCGGCCGCTAGTGCGATACCAAGCAGTTTTTCTTCTGCCCAGGCTGGCGCGATCAGTTGCAACCCCACTGGCATTCCGGCCTTGTCGAGACCGACCGGCAGGGTGATCGCGCAAAGTCCCAGATAGTTGACTGCGACCGTGTTGCGAACGATGCGGCGATTGATGCGCAAATACGCATCAGTGTCGCTAACGTCGGCCAATACCGGCGGCGTGAGGCACAGCGTTGGCGTGGCAATAACATCGATCCCGTCAAAGCGGGGCGCGGCGCGACCGGCCAGGGACTTCAGCCGCGCCACCCGTCCCAGATAATCTCGTGCGCTCACACTCTCTGCTCCGCGCACAGCGGAGGCCATGATGGGATCAAGCTGGTCGAGCCATTCGGGAAGCTCTTGGTAGAGGAAGCTGCGCAATTCAACCGCGCTCAGTCCGCCTTCGAGAAACACCGCATACGCTTCGGTCGCCTCGGGGAGCGCCATCGGACGCAGAACCGCACCCTCACTGGCGAGCGCATCGACCGCACCTTTAACGGTCTCGGCGATACCGGGGTCGCAGTCATTCCAAAAGAATGGGTCGTCCACGGCTATGCGGATGCCGTCGAGGCTCCGGCTGATTTGCGCGATGAAGGCTACGGGATTGCCCAGGTGGGGATCGAGCGCGGCAAACCCATAGGCAGCATCTGAAACGCTACGAGCGAGCAATCCCGGCGTGTCGAAGGTGTGACTGAGCGGAACCACGCCCTCGGCCGACCAGCGGCCGAGGGTGACCTTCAGGCCCACTGTGCCGGTCATGCAGGCGGGGATGCGAACCGAGCCGGCCGTATCACTGCCCAGCGCGAGAAAAGCCGAGCCTTCGAGCAGACTGACCCCGGCTCCGCTCGACGAACCGCCCGGTGAGCGGTGTGTCGTGGCATCCCAGGGATTGTAGGGCGCGCCGTGATGGCTGTTGAGACCTGTACCGCCAAAAGCAAACTCGACCATATGGGTCTTGCCGGCGATGGGGCCGAGTTGCCGGCGTATCGTCGCCACGATTGGCCCGTCCTTCTCCCACGGATTGGCCGGAAGGCGGTGGTTCGAGCCGGCGAAGCATGGCAAGCCTTCGGCCGCGTAGAGGTCTTTGATCGAGATCGGCACGCCCTGGAGCGCCCCTACTGTCGCCCCTGACGCAAACGCAGCGTCCGCCGCCTTGGCGGTCTCCCGCGCCTTTTCCGGCGTCCAGAGACAATAGGCATGGAGACGTTCACCGAACCGTTCATGTCGCGCGATGCCGGCTTCGACGACCTCTTGGGAGGTCAGGCGTCGTTCGCGGAGTTCCTGGGCAATTTCGACGAGCGGGCGGAAGATCAACTCAGCCATCGTGTCCTCCCTGGAATGCCGAGGAGACTATTGCAGCTTCCGCTGCTCCTCCAACTCCGACCAGACCTCGAACAGCGCCTCACTGTGGGCGGGCTCATCGGCGACCGCATCGACGATGGCACTGCCGAGCATATTGAAAGCGTCTTCTTCGGTGTTGTCGATTTGCAAGACCCCGAGGGCTTCGGCGATATAGTCGCTGATGAGTTCCTGGTCGGCGGTTGCCTTGGATTTCTCGACGCAGTCGGCGATCACCGCCATAGGATTTGGTTCTGCCACAGTCATCCCTTATGATTCTGGATACTGGCGAGGCTCAGTCGCTATAAGGCTGACCCCACCGATTTTCATATACGACCTCAGTGAGCGGTACACGGCGAACCGGCCCAAAGCGACCCATCGGGTAGCCAATTGGCAAGATCGCGTACGAGTGCACGTCCGCCGGCAATCCCAGCGTCGTCTCGACCTCCCTCTCGAAATTCAGGTACAGCGTCGTCAACGTCGCCCCGAGACCGAGCGCGCGCGCCGCCAACAGCATGTTTTGAACAGCCGGATAGATCGACGAGCCCGCCGTTCGGGTAGGGCTCGCACCCTCCAGGCAAGGGACGATCCAGATCGGGGCTTCGTGGATGTGGTCGGCGAGATATTGGGCCGCATCGAGCATCCGCTTGAAACGCTCTGGCGTCGTTCCGGGGGCCGGTTCCCCAGCGCCATACCGAGGGGCGACCACCTCGTCCCAGGCACGCTTGTAGTAGGCCCCCACCATCCGCTTGATCGCCGGATCATTCACGATCAGGAACCGCCACCGCTGCATATTGCCGCCAGACGGCGCAGACACTCCCGCCTCCAGTATTTTGCTGATCAAGCCGGTCGGCACGGGGTCGGGTTTCAGCCGACGCATCGACCGGGTCGTGGCCATGATCTCGAACAAATCTAGGGTTTCCGGCACGGCACCCTCGGCAGAAGTGGTTCCTCTGTATAACAGGATAATCGTCGCGGGGCTTCGGTATGTGCGACGGTTACGGCAACCATATCCCCGGCACCAACTACCTCGCGCTAGGGCGTTGGGCGAGTGTAGACTGATTTCAGTGTTGAAACGAACCACAGGCGGACGATCCGGCAAGCGAATTCCTGTGTTCGTAGTCTAGTAGGCCGTGAGGGGGATCGTTTTGCTCAATGCAGCCAGCCCTACTCGTAAAGCTGATTGTCTTGTTGACGATTGCGAATGGCACGCCCGTCATCGCGAAGACGGTTTTGGGTAGCCGGTTTTCGCGGCCAGTCGATGGAGGCCACAACTTTGTCGATGGCCGTCCCTTATTTGGGCCTGCAAAGACCATTCGCGGTGTGCTTTTTTCTGTCGCGTTGACCATGGCAGCAGCACCCGTTCTCGACCTCGAAGTAGCCAATGGCGCTCTCGTGGGGAGCATGGCAATGATCGGTGATCTATTTTCGAGCTTTGTGAAGCGGCGTCTCAATTTTACCCCAAGCAGTCGGACAACCGGACTTGATCAAATACCAGAGTCCTTGTTTCCTCTAATTTCTTGCCAAGTGTATTTGTCATTGTCGGCGCGCGACATCCTAATCTGTGTCACGATCTTCTCTGTGGGACAAATTATTATTTCTCCCATACTTTACCGTATTGGGGTCCGTGATCGACCCTTTTAGGTGGAACTTGTTGTATCAAACGCGCTGCAACCGGTGGAGCGTGATTTCCGGTGGGCAGTTGATGCGAACGGCGACGATGCACGATCCGACACCAGCCGAGGTATATCCGGCCATGTCGTGATACTGCCACGCTCCCGATCCCATGCGCCGA
>Ga0182024_10001393_pt1 | contig 62502 bp, 57 predicted proteins | sample P32metaG_FD_120480 | JGI IMG/M metagenome (GOLD analysis project Ga0182024, IMG submission 120480) | Permafrost microbial communities from Stordalen Mire, Sweden - P3-2 metaG (Illumina Assembly) | ecosystem: Environmental > Terrestrial > Soil > Wetlands > Permafrost | place: Sweden: Stordalen...
CCTCTCCACGCACTTGCCGAACCTATCGCCAAGTCGATTTCAAGCCGGCCTATGACCCTTCCTGCGCGATCCGCACCGCAGCTCACCACCAAATCGATCCCTGTGAGAAATGGCGGCTAGTATGGTGAGTCTGAAATTCATTAAAGAACAACCGCAGATTCTTCGACTCACCACCCCCGAACTGAAAAACGTTCGGGGCCCCGTTCGCTCAGAATGACAGCATCTGTTTTGTCGCTCAGAATGACAGCATCTGTTTTGTTATGAACTTTAGATTCGGGACACTAGAGCTTACGCACACCGAGAACGCGATGGTCGACGATCCAGCTCTTTAATACATAAACCAGCTTGTTGTTGCTCCCAGGATCCGTTGGCAGAAGGAAGAATCCGGGATCAACCAGATAGCGCATCGAGTTGTATACGATTCCCTCCATGACTTCGCCATCAAGGAACTGGAGACGCATCCAAATGCCATGGACGATGGGCGCCCTGGTATGAAAATTGATCTGCTGGTGCTCTGAGTCCCCGTCGAAGCTATTTACATAGAAGACGGCCTTGATGTCCTTGATCGGGATTTCCTCGACAATATCCGACTCGAGAAGGCGAACACGAAAGCTCTCGGGCGGGCTGTCGGGAGCATTGCCGAGCAGCTCTTCGATTGTGTCCAAAGTGGGCGAGTCCAAGTAGCCCTTGAGGGTCTTGGTGCCGAACTGAATCACAATCTTTTCCGTCTTGATTGCAATCGTATCGATCATCAATCAGCGAACTTTCTCAACGAGTCTGGGGGACCTCGGGATGGAAAAGCGACGACGTGTCATTATCCCGAATCGGCTTCGTAGGGCCAATCCCCCGTTTAGGGCCAGATTCGTGACCCGTTGGTAACACGCGATAGAGTACCGAACCGGTAAGCGCCTGGGGACAAGATGAAGAGGTGGATCTGGCGCGAGAAGAGTCAGAACTGGCCTGAACGAGATGGGCCATTCGGGAGCGGAATTAGGGCGGTGTCCCTAAAATTCCTGGCAGAAATCAGAGCAGTGAAGAAGCAGATTCTTCGACTCACCACCCCCGAACTCCACCCCAAAGAGCAGAGACCGCTCTTTGGGGACCCCGGAACTGAAAGACGTTCGGGGCCCCGTTCGCTCAGAATGACACCCCATTGTCGTGTGTATTTCAGGAACACCACACTAGCTTTTTTGTACCCGATCGAGATTTTGGCGCTTCTGGGGGGGAGTGAGGTTGTACTGCTTGATCTTGTATAACAGAGCCTTGTAGCTGATGCGCAGATCGTTTGCGGCGGCTTTGCGATTCCATCCCGTACCCGCCAGCGTTTGCGCGATAGCAGCCGATTCAGCGCCGCCTTTTAAATTCCGCACGAGATGCTTCAGGCCGCCGTTGCCGTCCGCGGCCTCTTCTCCAGCTTCCAACGATTCCTTGCTTTGCTGCGGACTGAGCTCGTTGATGATTGCCTCCTCGTCGGCCAGAACGAGGTAACGCTTGATCGTATTCTCCAATTCGCGCAGATTGCCCGACCACGGGTGATTGGTCAGGGCTTCCATGAGCGCAGAGGAAATCGGCAGGGGATCCCATTCGTACTTCGCGGCCACTTTGTGCATGAAGTGCTGAGACAGAATCGGAATCTCTTCGGTACGCTCCCGCAGCGGGGGCATCTTGAGCGTGAAGCCGTTCAAGCGATAGTAAAGATCTTCTCGAAATGTCTTTTGCGCGATAGCTGCTTTGATGTCGATGTTGGTTGCTGCAATCACACGTACATCCACCTTAACGCTGGAGCGGCTACCCAGGCGCGAAAAACTTCCGTCCTGAAGAACCTGCAAGAGCTTCGCCTGCAAAACGCTCGGCATTTCGCCAATCTCGTCCAACAGGATTGTGCCGTTATTGCAGATTTCAAACTTGCCCGGCTTGGACTTGACCGCGCCGGTAAACGCGCCCTGCTCATAACCAAAGAGCTCGCTCTCAAGCAGGTCCGCGGGCATGGCCGCACAGTTGACCTTCAAGAAGCTGCGCTGGCTGCGCGCCGATAATTTATGGATCAGCATGGCAGCGACTTCCTTGCCGGTGCCGCTTTCGCCGAGGATGAGGATGGGGATGTCGGCCCGCGCCACAAGGATGCATTGGGACTCGATCTCCCTCATGCGTTTGCTGTTCCGCACAAACGAGGTGTTCTCATCAAGGGGGATTTCCTTGAAGTCATCGTCTTCGTTGTGCTTGTCGACCTCCTTGAGGCACTGCTGGACAGCGAGGTCAATCTCATTTTTTCTAAATGGCTTAAGAATCACATCGGTAGCGCCCATCCGAATCGCCACGACGACATCTTGCAACTCGGCGGTGCAAGCCAGAATCACGATGGGCAGCAACGGCTTCATGGCGTGAATCTTCTTGAGAAGACCGAGCGCGTTCTCCTCGCTGGCGTCCATGCCAATGTGCCAGTCCATCAGGAGCAGGTCGGGGGCGGGCGACTCTTTCATGCTCAGAATCAGCTCGGGAACCTCGGAAAACAGGGCGAGGCTGAAGCGATCTGCGAGAATGCCCTGAATGTACTTCAGAATTGCGGGATCCGCATCGAGTACTGCCACGTGGAGGCGGCGCTTACCCTCTTTAATCGGCGCTTTGCGCAGTTTATTCGCCATCCCTGGTTCTTTGCTCCTAGTCCACAGCGCTTTCGCGAAGGCCCCAACGACTTGATTCTACGCCAGATGGAAAGGGTGCTTCCACCCGAAAATGGTAAATTATTTCGCAAAATGTGCAAAAGTTTACACATTTCGTGCAAGAGTCTGCACATTTTGTGTTAGCCCATCTTCGGGGTTGTCACAGCTCATCTGAAGCTGAATCGTGCGCTTTTCCCCCTGGGCTGACCCTACTCACGAGCACGGCGTTCGACGCGCGAGAGCACAAACGAACCCCGCAATGCCTCAAAAGAGTTGATACCATGGTGGATCATTCGTGCGCCCTTCGTCCTACGCGATCCGCTTCCCCCCTTGCCAAGAGCTGTTGAGGCTCCCGCAGCGGTTCAATGACGATAAAGCGCCCAACAAGATGACTTTACAGAGAATCGGCTGGTTTGGCAAAAAACGAGACCGAAGCTTGCCTAGCGGTCGCTGGGAGACCCGGAGCAGCCACCGGGAATCTCATAGCGGCGCTGAGGCAGGGCGAGAAGTGGCGCACAATTCGGGCGGATTGCACCATCCTCCTGAACTTTGAATGGCTGGCGCCCATCATTTTCAGGAGCGGGGCCTTGGCCGTGTTTTGGATCGGTGCTGAGTATGGCCCCCTGATTGCAATCCTGCAATAGTTACATCCTTCCAGATTGGAAAAGCAATGGCTCCGACACGCGCAACGGAATACGTGGATATTCGCGATCTGCCACCGATGAATGTGATCTTCGGGCAATCGTCGATGATGGCTCTGGCTCGACAGAAGCTGGAGCGGACCGCTGAGTCGACTGTCCCCATTCTCTTGCAGGGGGAGAGCGGCACGGGCAAAGATATCTTTGCCAAGTTGCTTCATGCGCGCTCCAATCGCGCGAAGTCCGCCTGGGTCAAAGTAACCTGTCCCGCCATTCCTCATGCACTCATCGAGTCCGAACTGTTCGGCTATGAGCGGGGTGCGTTCACCGGCGCATATACCACCAAGCGCGGCCGCGTGGAACTGGCTCATCTGGGAACGCTCTTTTTGGACGAAGTGGGCAGCCTGGATATGTCCGTACAGGCCAAATTGCTACAGGTGCTGCAAGACGGAAGTTTCATGCGCGTGGGAGCGCAAGACTCGCGGAGAGTGAATACTCGGATTATCTGCGCGGCCAATGGAAACTTGAAACAACAGACCGAGGAAGGCAGCTTCCGGTTGGACTTCTTCTTCCGCATCAATGCCGTGACCATCGATTTGCCGCCATTGCGCCAGCGGACTGCGGATATACCGATACTGATCGACCACTTTCTCGCGCTGCACTCGAAATCGTATCGTCTGAACCCGAAGCCGCTTTCGAGCGAAATCATACGGTTGATGAAGCGGTACAACTGGCCGGGCAACATCCGGCAGCTGGAGAACATGATTCGCAGCTATGTGCTGATCGGCAGCGAAGAGGCCCTGCTGGCGGACCTGGTTCCGTTTACCCCAGCCACCTTTATTCCCGAAATCGACCTGGCCAACCCAGTCTCGCTGAAAGAGATTACCAAGGCGGCCACGCGCGAATTGGAGCGCGAGATCGTGATGAAGGTGCTGCAAGCGCATGGGCGGAGCCGGCTGAAGACGGCCAAATGGCTGAATATCAGCTACAGATCGCTCCTGTATAAGCTACAAGAATCGAAGGCCGACACACTTTTGGACGGGCGTGCGAAGGCAGAGCCTCCGAATACGATGTCGAACTGATCCTAGTGTCCTGTCCCTAAAGTTCTTGGCATAAATCCCGAAATGCAGCCGCGGATCCTTCGACTCACCACCCCCAGGCTGAAAAGCGTCTGGGGCCCCGTTCGCTCAGGATGACACCCCGTTTGGGGAAATTTGGGACTGTCAAATTATGATGCGAACTTTTGGGACACCACACTAGTGTGATGAGTCTGAAGTTCATCGAAGAGCAACCGCAGATTCTTCGACTCACCCCCCCCGAACTCCACCCCAAAGAGCAGAGACCGCTCTTCGGGGACCCCGGAACTGAAAGACGTTCGGGGCCCCGTTCGCTCAGAATGACAGCCAGTTTGTGTTGCGTATTTCAGACTCAGGACACGAGACGCCCCTTTTAGAGGGGGTAAGTCACGCAACCTTCGCGAGGCCTGCCCGGCCAAAGAAGAGCCTATATCCAACCGCGGAGACGGTAGTCGACGATCTTGGCTGACTCAGTCACCATGGTCTCGAAACCTCCGAAGCGTCCGTTCCAGTGCTCGGCAGAACGGAATACGTCGGAGACCGGCATGGGCACGACCTCAATGCCAAGCTTGCGAAAAACTCGAATCGCCCGATACATGTGAAAGTCGCTGGTAAGCAGTACTTTTTTGCCGGTCATGCCCTGGATGAGGCGTGCTGTCTCGATTCCGTTTTCGCGGGTGCTGGTGGAATGCCACTCATTGACCATGACTTCGCGGGGAACGCCGTAGGCGACCAGGAAGTTGAGGATGCCGGGGCCGTTGTCGCCGCTGATGACGATCGTCTTGAAGCCGCCGGTTTGCCAGGCAAGCAGCGCCTGGCGCGCGCGCCAATACGACGAGAACGAGATGCCGCCTCTGTCGTCGCCAGCGGCGCTGAGGAGGATCAGGATGTCGCCTTTGGGCTGCTCCATGGGGCCAGAGTAGGCCAGCGCCCACCACGACACGATGGGCGTCGCCATCACCAGGACGGTGATGAGGCCGATGGCGGCGAGCAGATGGTTGAGACCTCTCCCGGCTTTGCGAAGGGCAGGCGCGAACCAAGCGGCGTTACGTTGGTGGGGCGGGTTAGCGGGCATGTGCAGCCGCCTGGGGGATAGACCGGGTAGAGCGGGCAGGCACGAGCGATTCGAAGATTTCCAGCAGCTCTGCCGCGACGGCGTTCCAGCTTCGGCTGCCGCGCGTGGAGATGGCCGCGGCGTCCCAGCTTTTGTCGAGGACCGATGCCAGAGCTTGCGCCAGCGCTACCGGATCGCGGGGGGGAACGAGCAGGCCGCTGTCATCGCTCAGGATTTCAGGAATACCACCGACATTTGTAGCGACAACGGGACGGCCACAGGCGAGCGCCTCAAGCACAACATTGGGGCAACCCTCCATGTAACTGGGCAGGGTGACCAGATCCGCCGCAGCCATCCAGACGGCGACATCGTCTGGCGCGCAACTTTGAAGCGCGTGGATGTAGCCGGCGGCGTTGCGAGCCTGAATGTCGCTCTCGATGATCGTTCTATCCGGCCCCTCGCCAACCAGATATACATGCAGATTGGGGCGCTCGTCATGCAGCGACGCGGCCGCTTCGACCAATTCGCGAAGGCCTTTTTTCACGTCCATGCGCCCAATATAAACGACGGCCTCCGCAGCCGGGTCAACGTGCAGCTTTTGCCTCGCTTCAAGGCGATTCAGCACATGAAAGACCGAGAGGTCGCAACCATTGATGATGGCGCGAGTCTTCTGTGGCGATGCGCCCATGGATACTGCCTTGGCGCGCAGGTCGCCGCTGACGGTGACCACAAAATCGGACTCGCGGAGAACCGTGCGCGTGTGCATGGCGGAAATTGGATCGCCGATTCTATTGATGTCGGACCCGATGCTCATGGCCACGACAGGAACCTCGAGGGCTTTGCCGATGCTGAGAGCGGCATACGCGTCGGGATAGAGGAAGCAACTGAAGATGAGGTCGGGCGCAAAACTACGCACGTGAGGCAGCAGCACTCGGGCGGCCATCCAACCGTTCATAGGCCGGGAAACCAGCGGCAGCGCAGGATAGTCGTGGTAGCTCACCTGCACGTCTGGCGGGCCGTATGAGGGATCGAGCTTATCGTAGCTCCGGCTGCGGGGCTTAAGCCAGGAAGTATAGGCGGCGTTCGGAAAAAAGACACGCACATCGGCTTCGCGGGCAAGCACGCGCAGAGTCTGATAGGCCGACCGGCCCTGCCACGGCTCCGCCGAGCTGGGAAAATAGCGAGTGACAACCGCGATCTTCATCGTTCAACCCCCAGCATCACTGGGTTGGTGAGGATTCGGTTGCTCTCAAGGATCGCCTCAAACTCGCGGCTGACAGCTTCCCACGAAAACTCGCTCTGGGCGCGCGTTAGCGCATTTTGCGCGATCGTTCCGCGCAGCGCATCATCGGAGAGCAAACGCACGCAGGCCGCGGCAAAGCCTCCAGGATCATCGGCCAGAACGATGTCCTCGCCGTCTCTGTAGCGAAGGCCCTCCGCGCCTACTGTCGTGGAAACGACTGGGATTCCCGCTGCCATGCACTCATAAATCTTCAATCGCGTTCCTCCGCCGATGCGGATGGGCACGATTGAAATCTTCGCTCCCCATAAATAGGGCCGCATGTCGTCAACCTTGCCGGTGACAGATACGCCGGCGAGGCCCTCAACTGCCTTAAGCACGCTGGCATCGGGCGAACGACCGGCGATGGTGAAAGTTGCGCTGGGCAACTTCGTGCGGATCAAGGGAAGCACCTCAGAGAGAAAATGCGTGACCGCGTCTATGTTGGGCAGCCAATCCATCGATCCGCAGAAAACAATGTCCGACATAGGAGAAGCGGCCCCGCGAGGTGCAAAGTACTCCAAATCGACGCCAGTTGGAACGCTGGTGACAGTCTCGATTCCAAACATCTCCTTCATTCTTGAAGCATCGATATCCGAAACCGCGATCACGTACTTCGCCGCACGGCATATCCGCCTCTCATAGGCCTCCATCTTTCTGGCTTGCATCTGAAAGAAAAATCTTTTCAAAAGAGAGTGGCTTCGCTCGACGTGCCTTTGCCAGATCGTTGTCTCCACATTGTGCTGGAAAAGTACACACTGTCCCAGGTCGCTCAGATTCGGGGCTGCGGCCAGAAAATCGCAGACGATCGAATCGTAATGCTCGGCGGCGATCAAGGCCTCGATCTTCTGCTTGAACTCCTGCGAGTCATAGCGGAAGACCGCCATCGGCATGGCGTTCACAATGCTGCTTGCAAGCTGGGGAATAATTCCGAGCGACCTTCTGGCAGGCGCGGAGTGTTCAACGGAAAAGTGGCGAGTGGAGTATTCCGAGCTTCGTTGCGGCCCTTCAAGATTTTGAGGATCGTTGAGCGCGGCGAAATGGATCTCATGCCGCTTGTGCAGTTCCTTCAGCGTGCCCAGAGTGCGAATCTGAGCGCCGCGATCGGTGGGGTGCAGGAAAAAGGGACAGATCCAAAGAATCTTCATCGTTGCGAGAGGACTCCTCACCAGAGGGACGGAACGCTTGTTCTAGGGATGTCCTCTATTCCATGATAAACTCCCTTCGTGTGAGGTCGGGTCGAACGGCATGAATCGTAAGCAAAACGTAGTTGTGATGGGCCTGGGATATGTTGGTTGCGTAAGCGCAGCGTGCTTTGCTGAAATTGGACACAGCGTACTCGGGGTAGACCGCGACATCAACAAAATGGAAGCAGTCCGGCGAGCGCAATCGCCGTTCTTCGAAGCCGGGCTCGTCAGCCTTATCGAGAGAAACGTTACGGAGGGGCGGCTAAAGGCCGGGGCGCTCGATGCAGAGGCACTGGGCGCGGCGGATGTCGTGATGCTTTGCGTCGGCACTCCCTCGCAGTCCAATGGAAACATCGACCTCAGCCATTTACGCCGGGTCTGCGAGGACATCTCGGCCCTGCTTCAGCCCAGAAAAAAGCGCTTGATTGTGACCGTCCGCAGCACTGTGTTTCCGGGCACCTGCGAGAGCCTTCTTGAGACAGTCTTCGCTCACAGTAAAGATGTAGATATCGTCTCCAATCCGGAGTTTTTGAGGGAAGGCACTGCCGTGAAGGATTTCATGGAACCCTCTCTGCTGGTAGTCGGCGGGAGCACGGACGAAGCCGCGCAGTCTGTTGCCGAGTTGTACGCAGGCCTTCCAGGCGAGGTTTCGATTGTCTCGCTGCGCACGGCCGAAATGATCAAGTACGCCTGCAACGCTTTTCATGCTCTGAAGATTGGATTCGCAAACGAGGTTGGTTCGCTTGCCTCCAGCCTTGGCGTTAACCCCGACCAAGTCATGGCCACCATGTGCAAGGACACAAAGCTGAATATCTCTGCCGCTTATCTCAAACCAGGCTTCGCCTTTGGCGGATCGTGCCTGCCCAAAGACCTACGCGCCCTTACGTTTCGCGCATCGAGGCTGGATCTGAAGCTGCCACTGCTCGATTCCGTGCTGCCCTCCAACGACGAGCACCTCAAGCGCAGTATTCGCGATGTGCTCGAACTGCCGGGCAAGCGGATCGGCATCTTCGGTCTGGCATTCAAGGAAGATACCGACGACCTTCGTGAAAGCCCTGTGATTACGATTATCGAGCATCTGATCGGCAAGGGCAGAGACATCAGAATCTTCGATCCTCATATTCAGTTGGAAGATATCTACGGCAGCAATCTCAGCTTCGTCGTCTCGGCTCTTCCGCATATCGGCAAACTTCTGGTGAAATCCATCGATAACCTGCTATCTTCGTCGGACACGCTGGTGATAGCGCAAAAGCCTTCCGCAGCCATCTTAGGACAATTGATTGCAAGCGGGCTGCCGATCCTGGATTTGACGCGGCTGGGAATGAAGCCTTCTTAAGCGTTCGACGGTTCAGCAATGCCAACGCCAGCACCCATCAGCGCTTCGGCAGCCTGGTACATTTGCCAGGCCGTGGCCCAATGGATCTCAATGCCTCTCCGGCTCGCTTCTTCCGCAAGCCCGCGGAAGAGGTTGCCGAGGCCCCCGCCGAGCAACGCGTCAGAGTTTCGTTGCTGTGCGCCGTGGGTATAGAGCTTCAGGAATAAGTCGTCGCCGATGGTGGGCGCCAAATCGAACCACAGACTTACCCGCGATGGCGTCGGCAGATCGTAGCCGGCAATCTCGCCAGCTTCCAGGCGAGGCATGAGCCGCCCGCCAAAGCGCACCCCGAGCGGTCCAGCAATCATCAGCAGGTCTCCGCATCGGCCGCCCCCCACAGTAGCCTCAATCCCGCGATCAAAAGACTTCGGACGATTGTCAGGGTCATTCTTGCACCAGTAAATCCGGTTTACAATACGTCCCTGGGTCGCCGAGGGCACAGACGGCATGGTGAAGTCGGCGTAGCAGCCGAGATCGCGCAGCAGAGCGATTTCTCCGTTCAGGCCACATAACTTGCCGTCCGGGCGCGAGTTATCCAGCGCCCAGTTGCCATGAATGAAGCCGAAGACTGTGCGGCCATCCTGCTGGCGAAGAAGCCCGTGGTCGCCGGTCAGGCGCCGGCAGAATTCGGTAATCTTATCGATGAAGGAGTCGCGCTGTTCGTTGTCGTGATGCAGATGTACCTCGACGTCGCCGACACCGAGCCGCACGATCTCCGCAATGCCGTCGAGCAGATCGCGACGATACTCCTCTTGCGGATAGAAGAAGCTATACTGCGGGCGCTGGCCTGAGGCATCTCTGGGAGCGTCTTCGGCAATGCGCGGCCACTTGTCGCGCCACTGCGCTACGCGAGCGAGCGCGGCTTCAATGGAAGCGCCCATGCCCAGCGGCTCATAGTGATCGGTGATGGCAACCCAGGCACGCCTTGGCTTTGCAGGCCGGGTACTCTTCCGCAGGCGGTCCCACAGGTAGGGCACTAGCCAAATTTCCGCATGCCGAGGAAGGTTCATTGACGAGTTTGCCTTTCGATCATGCCGTCGCGCGCGAAAAGGTTGCTATTGCATTTTAATTATTAGTATAAAACAGCCCGCGAGCACCCCTCTCTTGAAGCGGACCAGCCCCGGCAGAATTGTTGTCTCCGCTTGCGATATAGATGAACCTTGCGCCCTTTGAAAAATCTCCGGTGAAAGGCTCGATTCGCGGGACCGGGAGTTTTGTGTGATGACCATGGCTTGCCCGTATAATTCTCGATACATGAGCAATGGGCCAAATGTAGTTTGTATTGTCGGTTTCGACGCCGATCTCTTTCACATCGCGAAAACTATAACTGGCCTGTGTGAATTGGAAGCGAGGAATCTCATCCGGCTTACGCTTAAGCGATCCTCGGCTATCGGTGAACATGCGATCGTTGTTGAGTCGGAAGGATTGCTTGCGGGAATCGATCTTTCAGATCATAGCGATCGGACGATGCCGGAGCTCTCCCATTGTGACGTGTATTTCAAGCGATGCGTCAGACCGGAAGATCTGAAGGTCAGCGATCACATTCGATCGTTTGGCCTGAATTATGCCTGCCGTTCACGAAGAGCGACTCTGCGGCTCCTTGGCCTCTTTGGCGCGACCGATGCGCTGCGCCGCCGCAGCGCATGGAAAAAATTCCTCTGTATCCCTTTGGTAAAGGAGTTCCAGCGAGAACCTGGCCTGAAGGCATCGCCTACAATCCTCTTTCAGGCGCGGCTCTGGAACCCTTCAGAGTGCCCAGGAGACGAAAATGTTAACGAAGACAGAGTGAGATTGCTGCGGGCGCTTCGGGGCGAGTTCAAGGAGCGAGTCGCAGGAGGACTGGTGCGCACACCACATGCTCTGACGCACTACCCCGATTTGCTGACTTCTTACTCCTCCCGGCAGTCTCGCTATGTTCGCTGGGCGCGCGAACATCTGATTTCCATCGGTTTCAGGGGGCTCTTCGGGTCGCTGGGATTCAAGATTGCGGAGGCATTTGCCGCATCTCAATGCCTGGTTTCCGAACCTACAGCAGCGTATCTGCCACCGGATGCGCCACTCGCCAGCTATGACAGCACGCAGGAATGTATCTCTATCTGCGACCGCTTGCTTTCCTATCCTGACGAGGCGGGCCAACTGCGCAATCAAGCCTGGGAATACTATCGCACCGAAGTGGAACCGGGAGCACACATCGCCAAGCTGCTTGGCTCAATCCGCTAACCTAGCCATTTGCCGCCACCAGCTTAGCGGTTTGCGCATCCACGGCGGCATCGATGGCATCAAGGACATCGGGATTCTGTGCCATATCGAATTTTCTGGCGAAGTGGGCGCCCGATTCGAGGATGCACGGAAGGTCTTCCATTCCTAAAATCTTCGGATGCTGGCCGCTAAGGCTCCAATCAATATAGCGCATGCTATTCCTGGAGATTTTCAAATCCGGCTGGTTGCACAGGATTGTATGCGGGACACATTCATCCTGGGCGAATTTCCCGGTGAAGTGAGCAAGAATTGCTCGATTTTGAGGGTTCTCCGCCACCAGCCGGCCCGCGGCCTTGCGATTGCAGGTAAACCACCCCGACCCCCCATAGCATTTCAGAGTTTCAGAAAATGGACCAAACAGGCCTGTTAGCCACTTTGATCGAATGATTCCCACCGGGATCTTGACAGGCTTTCGTCGCGCCCATGAATACCATGGGAGCCATAGCCGGATTGCGACCCAGCGGTCATACGCGAGGGGTATCCAAGCAGCGCTGGCGAATGCGTGCTCATCATACTCGACGCTTGGATCGGGAGTAAATGGATACTCGACTAGGCGGTGGTCGAGGTAAGCGTCAAAACCGCCAATGGCAAGCTCGTCGAGCGCAGCTTGGGCTGGCCGCGTAGGGTAGTCGGTTCCGCTCAGAACGGTGAACCATTCAGGACTGTCCGGGCGCTGGTACATAGCGCGCATGGCTGCCAGAAACGCACGAAAAACCGAATCTCCTCCCCATTTTGTATCGAAATGGGGCCGAATGAACATAACTTCCCTGGGAAAGTCGAATCCATCCAGTGAGCACTTGCCGAAGTCGTGATGGCAGACGATGGGAGGATTGTCATATAGCTTTATCAACCGTCTAACCAGTCTTAGCAACTGCGCAGGCTTATCGAACGTCACGAGAATAAAGCCGATTGGCGCGCCCATCCGCAGGGGACTCTCCTTTCACCATGGTCCCATATAAGTGTCGCATACGCGCGCAGTGCCCGCAATCGCCGGACGGTTGCGGAAGCTGCAAAGGGCATTCCCGTCAGCTTACTGTTGCCGTGTCACTCTTCCGGCGCCCACGTCAAGCTTTCCATCCCATCCAGCCATGTATCGCGATAGGACGAAAGCTTTCCATAGGAGTTGTCGGACGCGCAGACCTTACGCCCGAGGAGAAGGCCGAGAATCATGCCGTGAAGGCGGTTGCTATAAATTTCCCGGTATCTCGAAAAGAAGCTGATCCCATCGTGAATGAGCCGGTTCTGCATCGGACGCCATTGCCAATACTTCTGCGCGCGAAGTCCTATCGTGCTCTGCCTCTGAATGGCGTTGATTGTCAACCGTGAAAGGCGGGAGGTCGACCGACCGATAACATTGGGCCAGTCGCAGACCTGCGCCGCGTCGCCGCGCAGGATGGCGGAGTCTCTGGATTCCTTATCGCGACGGACAAAACGCATAGGCTGCTCCTCGCAGCCGGGACAGTCGTCCACGAGCAAGCTACCCCACAAATACTGAGCCATGTCGGGCATTGCCGACGAATGACGGACGCCTGCCCGTTGCAGGGTTGCCAGAGAGCGTTTGTCGCGAGCGAAAACGTGGCAATTGCCGTGCGCACGAAATCGTTCCGTTGACCGGCATAAACGATCGTGGGACTCGAAATGCACGGTTTGCGGCAGCACCACGATTCGATTGCGAGGATAGAGCTCTAAGACTCTCTCCCTCCCATGCTGAAAGATCGGCCACAGATCGCCAAAGTTTCCTCCGCCGTGACACAGAATGACCACATCGTCGTCCATGCCCCGGATCGAGGCCGGCATGTCATGCACGGAATAGCGCTTCCAAATATGGATATTATTTTCGGCGAGAACCTGCTCCGTTCCCATCGCGATAAGAAGATCACCCACATTCAAATGGAGAGGATAGTCGTATAACACTACGCGCTTGGTCGTGTCGAAAGATCTCAGGATCCCTTTGAGCCTCTCCTTAAGCGAATCCATGATCGCGACATCTTGGGATGAGCTGCCGGCCAGTTCTAAAATAGGTTGTAGGTTCATCTTGCCCCCGGGTCGGACTCATGGAATTATATCTGTACATTGTCGACTTGCGCCTTCAAAATCTTCGTCTGAGCGGACTTCAAGGGGAGAGGAAAGCAGGACGCAATTCTGGCCAGGAAAACGACAACTGGCCCTCTGCCCGAGCCTCTTGGAAACATGAAAACTGCTGATTCTTGAGGTTAGATGCCATATTGCACGAAAAGGTTTACCGCGAGAACTATTTTTATAAGTTTATTTTATAGGCCGTGACGCTTGCGACTCTCCACCGCGCAGTGCCCGGCAGGCTGCGGAAGGGACGCGCGATCCGCACACGGCGGTCAACCCTTCAGCATAGGCAAGAGGCTCGCGATCTGCTCAAGTCTGGACATAAATATCGTCTCGTCGCTGAGATACGAGGGCATTTCAGCAATTCGGCGCAGCTGCTCTGCCGCGCGGCAAGTCCGGTCCGCGTCCTGCTGCTTCTTGAATCCGCTGAACGCCGCCGAGTCGATCACCCGCCTGGGGAACAAATAGGTGAGCTTCATCATGCGCCATCTCCATGTGGGCCAGTGCTTCCAGGACTTACGCTGGACAGTGCGCCGGTAATGCTTGATCGCGTTTGACGGAGTTGGATTTTTCAGAAAAAACGCTTCTCCATAAAAACGAAACGACTGATTCCGCAGAAACTCAAGAAGGGTGGATGCGGGCACTGTAACTGGACGATAGGGAAGGTTCAGGCTCAGGGTCCAGTCAAGCCACTTAAAGCTATTGCTTTGAGGCGAGAGGGCAACAGCTATCCAGGGTACCCGGAGCGCATCTGCCACGATCGCAGCGTGCATGGCGCCGGCGATTACGAGGCTTGCCTTGCGGATGCGCTGAACCGTCTCCTCACTGTCAGCAAAGGGATCGAGAAATGTGAAGCCGGCCATCTCGCATACCTGTCTCCAGTTTCCTGTGGACAAAGATTCATAGTGAGGCATAAAAACGATCCCCGCGCGTTCCGCAGCGGGCAAAGGCTCACATTCAGGAAGAAGCCGCAACAATGCGGCACCGTCGATGATTGCCTTTTCTGGCGGCAAATTCAAAACTGCGGCGGTCAAGGGACCGCGCACTGACAGAATTTCCCACTTCGGTCCGCCGAAATCCGCAGGCTTTGGGTCGTAGCCCGCTCCGCTGCTGATCACGATGTATCTCTTTGCTAACGGAACGTGGACGTTGGAAATGACGGTGCCGATACCGAGAACAATGGTTTCGTCGTCGACATCGAGAGGAAATCCAAGAACCCTGCTCCACAGCCATCGATTCAGATCGTCGCCAAAATTGCTTTCCTGGTCATATTTCCAGCAAATTACCCTCAAGTCCATTGCCTCCAATGGCTTTGGCCATCGATCTGATGTCTCCGTTCTAAGCTGTCGCTACGGCGCATTCTGCGTCAGGGGGCTAGCGCGACGAGCGTCTCTTGCGGTTTGTAGAGCCATCCTGATCGCCACCTTCCATCTGTTCGGCATCGCGATGCATGGAAACGGCCAAATTACAAAGCTCATGAGCACAAATGAAAGGTATGAGAGGGAACCGTCATCGCGCAGAGTCTCCGACGTATCGAAATAATTGTATGCGAGAATCTTCCGCTGCAAGAGAAAACGATGGATGCCGGAAGTGCCGAAGAGAGAGCTGCTCTTCATAATCGATTGACGCACATGGAAATATCGCATGGCGCTGGTGCTGAGGCTTCCTGGAATTCGCCGGTATACCAGGAGCGGCTCCGCTAACGCAGCCAATCGTTCAACAGGATAGCGAGCGGCGATTCTCAGCCAAAAATCCCAGTCCTGGGCATTTTGAAGAGCAGGATCGAACCCTCCAATGGCATCGAACGCGTCGCGGCGCAGCAGTACGGAGCCGACATGCAGGCGATTCCGGTAGCGGAGCATCGGCAACAATTGGCTGGGTGGAAAGAACTTGCCTTCGCTCTCGGAGCCATTAAAATCGATGACTCGAAAGCCCGTGTAGATGAGCACCGCATGCTCATTCTCGCTTGCACAGCGCCGCTGAAGTTCCAGCTTCTCGGGCAGAAACCAGTCGTCGGCGTCGAGGAATGCTATCCAATCGCCTTTAGAAGCATGCACGCCCCGATTCCGTGCGACTGACACTCCCGAGTTCTCGCTCAAACGGATGACACGGACCGGCGATGGGAACGATTCCGCGACGGCGGCGGTGCCGTCGGTCGACGCGTCGTCAACAACAACGATCTCGCAGGGCGCATAAGTCTGGCTCAGGCAGCTCTCGATCGCCGTGCGAATGTATTGCTCCGCATTGTAGGCCGGAATAATGACGCTGATCTTCATGCTCGACTCACCGCTCGCAATATTCCTTCTTTTCTCTGTCGTTGCACTCTTGCATGAAAAGTTCACCCGAACAATCGCGCGCGGCATGTTTGCATCGCCATAACGATTGCGACCTTCCATCTGTTGGGCATAGCAACGCAGGGGAACGGCCAGAGGACAAAGCTTTTGAGCATAAACGAGAGGTATGAGAGCGAGCCCTCCTCACGCAGTGACTCTGCTGTGTCGTAATAATTGTATGCCAGAATCCTTTGACGCCAAAGAAAGCGGGAGACGCCGGTTATTGCAAAGAGACTGTTGCTCTCCATGATCGGGATGCGCTCATGGAAGAATCGCATGGTATTTGAGCTGAGACTTCCGGCGACTCGCCGATACACGACGAGCGGCTCCGGAACAGCAACGAACAATTGCACAGAATAGCGGGCGGCAAGCCTCAGCCATAGATCCCAGTCTTCAGTCACAAGAAGCGAAGGATTGAAACCGCCAACGGAATCGAATGCCTCGCGGCGAAGGATGACCGAGGCGAGATGAAGGTTGCAGCGGAAGCGGAGCATAGGCAACAAAGCCTCAGGCGGCTTGAACCGGCCGGGAGATTCCACCCCGTCAAGCGCAATGATGCTCCAGCCGGTATAGGCCAGCACTGCCTGTTGGTTCTGCAAGACACAGCGCCGCTGGCGTTCCAGTTTCTCGGGGAGGAACCAGTCGTCCGCATCGAGGAATGCTATCCAATCGCCAGTAGAAGCCTGGATGCCCCGATTCCGCGCGACCGATGCCCCCGAGTTCTGCGGCAAACGGATGACATGAACCGGCGATGGGAACGATTCCGCGACGGCAGCGGTGCCATCGGTCGACCCGTCGTCGATGACAATGATGTCGCAGGGCGGGTAGGTTTGGCTCAGACAGCTTTCGATCGCCGTGCGAATGTATTGCTCCGCATTGTAGGCGGGGATGATTACGCTGATCTTCATGCTCAATCCCTCCCCATCCCACATGCAACCGATGCCGGAAAGTCTTGCAATGAGCTTTCATACTGCTCGGCGCAGCGTGTCCCTGAATTATGCGCACCGCCAGGCGTGCTTAGTAGCTGACCGGAGTTGCATTGGCGGGTGCTGGGCGAATCAACACGGAAAGAACGCTTTCCACTGGCCCGGCAACTCGCTTCGGCAATAGACGGCTTAGAAGGCGGACCCGATCACGGTCTTCCGGCTCCAATACGCGCATCAGATAGAAGAGCCCAAAGAGAACAATCAGAGCAGCGCTGCCGCCGCAGAGAATGGCCCATAGCGGCGCCAGCCGCATAGCGATGTAATGCGCGGTGAGCGACGCCAGCGCACTAATGAAGGCGACCTTTGCAACCAGCACCCAAGGCAGTTTCACCTTATAGAGGTAGATGGCCACAGCCCACATCATTCCGACGGCAGCCGCCTGTGCGGCACCGTTTCCAATACAGGCGCCCACCGCACCATGTGCTGGAATGAGGTACCAGGCCACGCTGATATCGACAATTCCCGCCAAAACGGTAGCGGCGATCACATAACTCTGCCGCTCGGAACTCTGCAAAAGGCTTTGCGCGGGCGCGATAAAGGCCTTAAAAAGGCATAGCAGCGGCGCCAGCGCCACAACCATGGCGGCGTCCTGAAACTGGCGACCGTAGAGAAGCAACAGCGCGGGAACCGCAAGCGACGCCGCGATGAAGTGCAGCGGAATGGAGACCATGGCGAGGTAGCGGAAGGTGGAGGCAGTAATTGCGGGGAGCCTGGACTTGTCGCGCCCGTACTGGACGAAGATGGTGGCGCCAGCCGCTGTTCCGAAGATGGTGGCAACCAGAAGCAACTGTTCGGCCATAGTAAATGCCAGCGAATAGAACGACACCTGGCGGATATCGGTGGAGAGGCTCTTGAGCAGAATGATCTCCGACCGGCCCCAGACAATCAGCGACACAGCCATGCTGGCAATGCTCGGCCAGGCAAAGGCCATCATGCGGCGGCGCAATCCCGGCGGATGAGCATGAGTTGTCTTCCAGGCAAGCACACGCTTGAGGGTGGGAAAGAAGCGCACAAGAAGATCGACCGTTCGCATGAGGAGCAGCGCCGCGCCGATTCCGACTACGCCCCAATGGAGCACCACTGTTGCCGCAATCGCGATGAAGTAAACGGCGGCCGAAACGACTGAGGCGGGCAGATTTGTCGACAGGTCTTCCGTCGCAGTATTGGCTTGCGCAGCGATGGAGTTGACCATCGAAGGCCAAATGCTGAGCACGAGCAGGGCGGAGGCCAATTTGTAACCGGCACCGGCGTCTCCCAGTACCCAGTAGAGAAATCCGCCTGTAGCCAGCGTCGCCAGGCCGGTTTGCAATAGCAAGGTGCGCGAAAATATATATCGCGCCGTGCCCCGGTCGCCTTTGCCGATAAACTCGGCCATGTATTTTCGCGTGGTTGCGGGAATGCCCATTCCGCCCAGGCTGCTGACTACCGAGGCAATATACGAAACATAGACGAGATAGCCGTTCTTCGACGGTCCAAGATAACGGTTAATCGCAATTGAGGAAACCAGCCCAACAATGCCGCTGACGATGGTTTCAAAGCCCAACCATCCGGAGTTTTTGGCTATTGTCTTTGTATTGGACATAGATTCCCAGCTCGGTTGCCGACGAGGACTCGCGCATTTATTCCGTAGTCACCAAGAACGATCCATAACGCAATCGGCAGGCCTTGCGCTGCCGATGGCGTCTAGAGCGGTTCTCAGCCTAACCAAGTCCTTGCAATGCTATCCGCGAGTCTTTGGCGGCTGGCGAGTCGGGGGCGAGCGAAACGGCCTTCTTCAGGTGCATGACCGCGTTGTTTTTATCCTTTAGTTTGCTGTACACCATTCCTAAGTGATACTGCATCGCGGGATCGTTTGGTTCAGTCTTGACCGCTTCTTCGAGCAAATCGCGGGCAAATGAGTAGGTTCCATTGTAGTAGTAAGCCCACGCCAGCGTATCCGCGGTACTGGGCGAGTTCGGCATGGCCTGCCGGGCTGTTTGCGCGAGCGTCAAAGCTACATCGATGTTTCCGCCCTCCTGGAGCATCCTGTAGGCCAGATTGTTCGCCGCGATGGGCTGTTGCGGCTGGATTTGCAGGGCTTTCTTGTAATAGGCCTCGGCTTTGCCCACATCGCCTCGCGATTCTTCGAGGGTGCCGAGGATGGCTATGGAGCCAGCGTCGTTCGGATGCGTCTTCAGCCACTGTTCCCATGCAGCGATGGCATTTGCCACTTGCCCGCGGCTAATCTGAATCTGCGCAAAAAGCATGACCGCTTCGCCATCCGATGGATTCAGCTGGATGGCTTTCTGGGCCGAGGCGGCAGCCTGGTCCATATTTTTGTTTTGAGCCTGCAACTGCGCGAGAAGATCGTAGAAGCTGCTGTTATTGGGGCTCTTGGCTATTTGCGCGTTCAACCGAGCGATTGCCTGGTCAGGATGTTTTTGGAACAGGTCGTATTCGACCAGCAGGCGCATGGCCTCGAAGGCATTCGGATCATACTGGAGAGCCTGCTCCAACAGGGAAACTCCTTCGGGAAAGCGCTTTTGCACGAAGCGAATCTTGCCAAGCTGGACGTATGCCTGCGGGCTTTGCGGGGCAACGCTCATTGCCGTCTTCAAATCGGCTTCCGCGGTATCCAGCGCGTTATGCTTCATCTCAACAGTGGCGCGCCACACATAACCGCCGGGAAAGCGCGGCGCCGCAGTGATTGTCTTGCCGGCGATATCGTCCAGTAACTGCATATCGCCGCGCAATACTGCGATCCGCGCCAGTTCCTCTGCTGCCTCCAACCGGGATGGATTCAGATCCTCCGCCTGACGAAAGCTCTTTTCCGCCAGAGCGTTGTCGCCCTTCGACTGCGCCGCCTTGCCCAGCCAGTACTGGATGAAAGCGTCCTTTGGGTAATTCTTGGCGCCATCCATGAGGGCATCTACGGCATCATTCGCCTTGCCATCGTTGAGCAGCACGATCCCGTTCAAAGCCGCAACTTCCGGATCTTTTGGGCTGTTCTTCATCAATGTGGAAACCACGGTCCGCGCGGTCGTGAAGTCCTTCACCTGGAGAAGAACGCGAATGTATGCCTTCTGCACGGCAGTGTTTTTGGGATACTTCTCGGCCAAGCTTGCGAACTCGGCCTTGGCCTTATCCATCTGACCGGAGTTGGTGTAGTAATCCGCCAGCAGTTGCACTCCCCTCGGATTGTCGGCAAGGTCCTTCGACGCTTGACGGAGCACTTCCTCGGCCCTGCTGTGATCACCCTCCTTGAGAACAATCTGGGCAAGACTCTCTCTGGCGGAAATGCTTTTGGGATCTGTCGCGACGGCATCCCAGTTTGTCTTTTCAGCCTCCTGCAAGCGATTGTTCTGGGCATAGAAAGCCGCGAGAAGCAGCTTGGCGTTCACCGCTTTCGGATCAAGCGCAACGGCCTTCTTCAACTCAGCTTCAACAGAAGAAGCCTTGCTCGAATCGGACGATTGAAGCAGAGCTAAATCCTCATGAAACGCCGCGCGGTTCGGTTCCAGTTGCAGAGCGCGGTTCAGCTCGGTGAGAGCCAGATCCCGGTTTCCGCGCCTGACCGCAATGGCGGAGAGCATGGCGTGAAGGTCGGGATTGTTGGGTTCTGCCGCCATCACCGCATCGGCTTGCTTTTGCGCATCGTCCATCTTGCCACCGGCAATCAGCATGTTGCCAAGGTCGATGCGGGCCTTGTAATTCGTAGGCTGCAAGTCCACGGTGCGGGAAAACTCCGCAAACGCCGAGCGGGCTTGACCCAGGTGCATGTAGGCCTGCGCAAGCGCATAATGAGCATCGGGAAAGCCCTTATCGACCTTCAGAGCATTCAAATATTGAATGGCGGCTTCTCTGTACTTGCCCTCGGCGCTGTAGCGATTTCCGCTCTCCAGATACTTATGCTTCCTCACGTTTGGATCGCGGTGGCACCCGGCCAACAGAGCGATCGCGACGAGGAACATGACTGCGACACGAGATCCACGCCGAATCATCGGTCTCCGGCCGCCATCGAAACCGGCTTGAATTGCTTCAAAAAAACCTTTCACTGTCTGCCATCCTTACCGCTGCCTCTCGTTGAGTTACAGCCTGAAGTTCTTCGCGGAATTTGTTTCCGCCTGCTTATGCTTTCCACCCGCTCAATCCGGGATAAACCGCGGGAGCAGGGGTGCTAGTTGCGCGGTAAATGCCTCTGCCCGAGCCCTTGCCGCCGGGGTTCCGCCTGTGGAATCGATCGGCGTAATCACGCGTACCAGGCCCCCGTCGGTACGATTCAGCCGCATGGCATCGGTCACCATGTAGATTTTAGCCAAGTATTCATTGGCAACGCTACGCCCATGCGCCTGATACCAATAGATTACGAACTCCCTCTCGTCTCCATTGGAAATGATGTATTCACCCACGCGGTGCGGCTTGCCATTCGTGTCGTTCAGATCGACGTATTGCGACGACTCAAAAACCCAGCCGGCCCCTGGCAGGCAATGCTTCGGCGAATGAATGGTGACGCCCGTTCGTTGCGATGGGAAATAGGCGATAAAGAGTCCAACCGACGGCACCCCTGGACCCTGGGTATAAACGCGCGACAAAAAGTCTCCGGCCCCAAGAACGTCGAGGGTCTCCTGGTCGATGGGGATATCTCCGCTTCCGGTCCATCCCGCGATCTCGTGTGGAAGCTGCGGCAAAGGCTCGCTGGCGGGAACCTTATCGATATCGCCGCGGGCGTGCAGGAGCAACAGCGTTGCTATCAGCAGCAGGACAACTGTCCAAAAACGAGGGCTCTTCATGCCTGCCCCCCTTTAGCTGGAAACAAACACATGGCGCGATGGAAGAAGAAGAGGCAGCCGAGCGAAACGATAAACATCACCATACCGGAAAATTCGTGAAAAAAGCCTATAGCTTTATCCGGATCCCAGTATTGGACGCACAGTCCAGTGCCAAGAATGCGCACAGCGTTGGCCGCAATCGCAATCGGAATGCTGGCCAAGGCGAGCACGGCGCGCCGCGCGAAGGATTTCTCGAGAAAGTATCCATAGAAAACCGAGAGGGTGAACAAGCTGACCAGGGAGCGGATTCCGCTACATGCCTCCGCCACCTCAAGTTTCATGGCGGGAAGCTCGATGACGTTGCCCTCGCGCAGAACCGGGACGCCGAACAAAGGCAGCAGAGCGCTAGCAAGCTTCGAAGCCAGCATCTGTAGGGGAAGGGTTATCTCATTGAAAATGATCGACGGAATCGGGATCGCGAGGAGCAGCACGAGCAAAACAAAGCGCAGTTCCTTGAGGAGTTGCCACCCGCCAAAACAAAGCACCAGGCCGGCCAACAGGATCACCAGCGAAACCCGCGACAGGAATAGCTCGGCTCCGAAGACCCCGAGGAGCAAAACGACCAGGCCTAAGGCAAAAACCGCAATCCCGCTCCAGGAGGGGGCAAGTTTGGTGTTGCGAAGGGTTTCTCTCTTGGCCCAGACCAGATATGCCGCAAAAATGGGCACCAGAAAACCGTGAGAAAAATCTGGTATCTGCCACCAGTCGGTTACCAGTTTCACCAACACGCGGTAGTAGACCGCTGCCATGAGCGCGCCAATGAGCACCGTGCCCCACGCAAAATCAGGGTTGCGCAAGGACCAGGGGCTCCCGGCAATCGCCGGCGTCTGTCCGTCTTGTGCCATATTCTCCGAAAGGGAACCTGCGGCCATTTTATCCGTTATACCTTCCTTAGCAATTGAAGAGCCGAAAATAGAAGGGCTCAATCCAGTCAGATTACGATGACTTGTCCTCTATGGGGAACAGAACTTCCCGCGGGAGTGGAAACTACTTTCCACTTTCGAGGGAATTCAATGGCACAATTCAAGCTACTGGAAGGAACAAAACTTTCCCTTCTCTTCGACTGCTCTCCCTCTAAAATGTGTGTCCGACAGTGGATATGCCTCATGGAAAGCTCATTCCACGTCCTGACGCAGGTTTGGTACCCGCATTGCTAAAGAATGAGTGTGGACCCCCGGATATTTTCATGGCAGGAAGTATAACCATGCAAAACGTGAAACGGCAGACAAAACCGTTTGCCCCGACTGAAGCGCAGATTCAACGCGCGATTGCCCGGATTGCCGAAAGCGACTGCCCGATCCTGGTGGTGGGCGAGCGTGGCGTCGGGAAGCGATCCGTTGCCGCGCAAATCCACTCTCAGTCGCATCGGTCGCGCAGCATTTATACTGAGATTCACAGTGCCGACGCCGATGCTGAGTCCCTACTTGCGGCTTTTTCCGCCAAGGGCACGGTCTATCTGTCGGAAATCGGAGATCTGAGCCTTCCCTTGCAGGAATTGATCGTCAACACCTATTTTCACGCCGAGCAGGCGCAAAGCAGCCGTCTATTATGCGGTTCGAGCCGCGAGCTTTCGGAGGAAGTCAAAACCTGGCGCATGAGAGAGGATTTCTACTATCTGGTCTCGGCCGTTACGCTCCGGATTTCGCCCCTGCGGTGCAGGAAGTCCGAAATTCTCTCGATTGCCGACGATCTTCTGACCCAGTACTCGAAGCAATTTGACCGTCCCAAGCCGGTTCTTCGCGAGGAGATCGTTGTGTTCCTGATGGAGCACACATGGCCCGACAATTTGGATGAACTTCAGACCGCGATCAAGACGTTTGTGGCCATTGGCGACCAGTCGATCTCACTGGCCGCGCTGAAGGCCGCAGCCCCCACGGTGAAGTCGAATGGGCATCGCAAGTTTTCGTCGCTGAAGGATGCCACGCGGGCCGCATCGCACCAAATCGAGCGTCAGTTGATCTCCGAGGTTCTCGTCGCCACGGGCGGCAATCGCAAGCGCGCCGCGGATGAATTGCGTATCAGCTACAAGGCTTTGCTCTACAAGCTCAAACAGATTGGGGCGCAAGACCAACCCGCGCCCAACAGAAACGGAGTCGCACCATGAAACCGGGGAAACTGCTCATTTTGGCAATTCTTTTGCCGGGCCTCTGCTGCCATGCCCAGAACCAGGAACCAGCCGTCAAGCCTACCCAGGCAGAAGCGCCAGCCGCTAATACGCCAGCGGCAGTTACGGCGCCGGCGCCGGCCGCCGGCGCGGCGGCCGAGAGCTATGTCATTGGCGCATCCGACGAAATTAACGTCAATGTATGGAAGGAGCCAACCCTCTCGGGCAGCCTCCTGGTGCGGCCTGATGGGATGATCTCGGTGCCTCTTTTAGGCGATGTTCAGGCTTCAGGCTTGACTCCGCTCCAGTTGGCGGACCAGATCCAGACAAAGCTCAAAAAGTTCGTTCAGAATCCGAACGTCTCGGTCGTGGTGACGCAAATCCACAGCAAGGTTGTTTATCTTCTCGGCGAAGTTGGGAAGAAGGGGCCGATCGAGATGACGCCCGGCATGACCTTATTGGAGGCCATTGGCAGCGCGGGGGGGCTTACGGATTTCGCGAACGCGAAGAAAATCTACATCCTGCGCGACGAAGCCGGCAAGCACGAGAAGATTCCGGTGCAGTACAAGGCAGCGTTGAAGGGCGACAGCACGCTGAACCTGGTTCTGAAAGCCGGCGATACGATTGTTGTTCCTTAAGGCGCTATCGATGAAGACGACTTGCATACTACCGGTGTTCCTTTTCGCCCTTTGCGCCGCAGCCGGCGCGCAAGTGGTGCCCGAAGCTACGGGGCCGGGACTGCCGGTAAGCGGAACTCTGCACTTCGACGCACGCTACGCCCAGACTTTTCAGTTCGACGACGAGGCTGGCAACCAGGACCAGAGTATTGTGTCAGGAGATGCCAGCTACGCAAATACCAGCAAGCGGCTCCCGTTTGGCTTGCAGTATGGCGGCGGCTACAGCTGGGCCTTGGACGGAGGGTCTTCGCGGGGAGGTGTCTTTCAGCACCTTTCGGTGACGCAAGGCATTGTAGGCCGCGCCTGGAACCTTAACGCCAGCGACAATGTCATGTATACCTTCGAGACCCCAACCACGGGCTTCTCGGGAGTCGCAGGAAGCGGAGAACCGGTTGGCGAGCCTGGCTCACCAACCCCGCCCGACCAGACGATTCTGGCTCTGAACACACGCACACTCGACAATGCCGCAACGGTAGAGGTGGGACGCCGACTCAACTATGCGACCTCTCTCAACTTTGGAGGCGCTACAACCCAACTGATCTATGTCGACAACAATGGCCAGAACACCGACGTGCTGACGGCTAACGCCGGGATTACCCGTCGCCTGAACGGGCACAATTCGATTGCAGGCCAGTATTCATTTTCCCGTCTCAGCTTCAGCGCCAACCTCAACCCCGCAATCGTCATTCCGCAAGTCAGCTCGCTCGAAGTGAACACCGCGCAATTCAGCTTTACGCGCCAGTGGAACCGCCATATCAATACTGTGGCATCCGCCGGACCGCAATGGATTTCAAGCTCGGACAGCAGCATAGAGCCCTCGACAACCAATGTTGCAGTGCAGGCGACGGCCAGCGATAGTTTCAGATTTGGAACAGCCGGCCTCACCTACAGCCATGGAGTTCAGGGCGGTTCCGGATATTTGCTGGGAGGCGAGACCGATATCGCCGCCGCAAACATCTCGCGGGAATTTGAAAGAAGCCTCACTGTTGGACTGACAGCCTCGTATATGCGCACCGCCGGGCTGGCGGACAATGGCGTGACCAACACAAAATATGGCGGCGTGCAGGCCAACCGGCGATTGGGCCGGTATATGACCGTCTTTGCAAGTTACACAGCCCTGGACCAGTCGTCGAGTTCCACGCTGAATGCCGGCGCCCTTAGCGGGCTGACCCATGTGATTGGCTTCGGCATCGGATACTCGCCTCGGGAAATGCACCTCAGGCGCTAAATCATCAAGGAGTCGTATGCTCGGGCATCGTGAACTGACAATCGAAGATTACGCCGGTATTCTGAAACGGCGATCCTGGCTGATTCTGACCTGCACCATCACTCTGCTCGTTCTCGGAGTGGGTATCAGCCACCTCATTCCGCCCCAGTATGAGTCGCAGACGCTTGTGCTCATTGAGCAGCAAAAGGTTCCGGAAGATTATGTGAAGCCGGTTGTGGACGAAGACCTGAGTGAGCGCCTCTCGTCGATGAAGGAGCAGATTCTGAGCCGCTCGCGCATCGAGCCGATCATCGAGCGATTCAACTTGTACGCCGGCACCAAAACCACTCTGGACGACCGCGTCGCGATGACGCAGAAGGCCATCGGAATCCAGCCGATCGCCTCAGCGCGGGGCGGGATGCCAGGCTTCTTTATCAAGTTCAAGGCGCAAGACCCGCACACGGCGCAGCAGGTTTGCGGAGAGATCACTTCACTCTTCGTCAGCGAGAATCTGAGTGCGCGGGAGCAGTCCGCCGAAGGCACTACCGACTTTCTGAAGCAGCAACTCGCCGATTCAAAGAGGAACCTCGACGAGCAGGATGCCAAGCTCGCCGCCTTTGAGCAAAAGAACATCGGCAAGCTTCCGGGGCAGACTATGCATCTGGGGGATATGAGCGTTGCCATGGGAAGCCCCAATGAGAGCACGCTTCAGGCGCTGACCACGCAGCTTGACGCGGTGACGCAGTCGCTGGGCCGCATGCAGCAGAATGAAACTTTTCTCCAGGCTCTGGTTTCGCAGCAATCGCATGACCTGCAAAGCACCGAGTCGGGCACCGGCGTTTCAACGGATGAGCGCCGGGCGCAGCTCAAGGCGCTGCTAGCGCAGAAGCAGGAGTTGGAGGCACTCTACACGCCGGACTATCCCGACGTGGTGGCGGTTACGCGCAAGATTGCCGACCTACAGACAGAGATAGCGCATGCCCCCTCTGAGCCGGCGGTGAAAGATACCTCTGCCAGCCACGATGATCCGCCGCGGCTTTTGGAACTCAAGTATCAGCTTAAGGGCGTGCAGCAATCTATTGCTTCAGCGAAGCTGGAGCAGACTCGAATTCAGCAGCAGATTCGCGCCTATGAAGCAAAGATCGAAGCCACCCCCATGATCGAGGAGGAGTACAAGGAGGTCACCCGTGATCATGAGACGGCTTTGCAGTTTTACAACACGCTGCTCACCAAGATGAACGAATCGTCGATGGCAACGGCCCTCGAACAGCGCCAGCAGGGCGAGCAGTTTCGCGTGATGGATGCCCCGAATCTTCCCGACTCACCGACCTCTCCGAACCGCGTTGCCTTCGCGGGCGGCGGGCTTGCCTCCGGCCTATTGGTGGGTCTTCTCCTCGCTGCGCTGCTCGAGTATCGCGATACTTCCCTGCGCAACGAGAGGGACGTTTGGGCGTTCACGAAGCTGCCAACTCTTGCAATTCTCTCGCACATCGACGGCCTTCCCAAGATTGCTAAGCCAAGCAGCCGGTGGAAGCTGTTTTCACGATCGGCCACACCCATGGAAGGCGCCGGCGGTTAACTATGTACAGAAGCTACTTCGGCCTTCGCACCCTCCCTTTCGGAGCCAGCCCCGATCCGCGGTTTCTCTATATGACGCCGCAGATTCGGGAGGCTCTTGCGTGCCTGCAATACGGCATTGCAACCCGCAAAGGTTTTGTGGTGATGACGGGAGAAGTGGGTACGGGAAAAACGACCCTTCTCAAAACCGTGCTCAGTACGTTCTCCAGCGATCGCGTTTCGTCGGCATTCGTCTTCAATCCTCGTTTCGAGGTGCTCGACTTTCTTGAATTCGTGCTCACCGACTTCGGCATTCCGCCTCAGACCCGGACCAAGTCGGGCATGCTGCTACAGCTTAATCGCTGGCTTATCGAACGCTTCCGCGAACGCGGGTTGTGCGTCATTGTCGTCGATGAAGCGCAGAATCTCTCGTGGGAGTTACTCGAAGAGATTCGTTTGTTGACCAATTTAGAGACCTCCTCGGAGAAACTGCTTCAGATCGTGCTTTCCGGGCAGCCTGAACTCGAAGACAAACTGCGCGACCCCTGTGTTCGGCAACTTCGCCAGCGCGTTGCCGTATGGTGCAGAACCCGGCCGCTGACCGGCGAAGAGACCCAAGCCTACATCTCGGAAAGACTGCGCATCGCAGGCGCAACGCAGCTTGTGATGGCGCCCGATGCTGTGCAGCTTATCCATCACTACTCGAGGGGGATCCCCCGCCTCATCAATCTGATCTGCGAGCACGCCATGATCACCGCCTACGTGGAACAGATGAAGCCCATCCCGGCATGCATCATCGAGGGGGTCTGCACGGAACTCGAACTGCACCAGCAGCCCTTTTTGATCTCGCCGGTAGCGCTGTCCGGTGTTACGGAAAATGCCTCGCCGGCTACCATGTTCAATACCGCCAAGCCCATCGTGAACGTCACCGATTCCCCGAAGGAACGTGAGATATGAGCAAGATATACGAAGCACTGCAAAGAGCCGATATCGAGCGGAAGGCCGCAGTAGGATCGGCAGACGAACAATTTGCCACCGCCGCCCCCGATATCGAGGAGCCGCCGCCGGCCAAGGCCGAGATCGTCCTTGAGAACATCCGGCAGTATCGATGGAAGCCATCCACCATTGCCTTTCCCACGCTCGCGGAGCGCGGCGCAGGCGTGGAGCAGTTTCGCAGCCTTCGCTCGCGCATTTATCAGGCTCGCTATGAAGCTCCGCTGAAGACGATCCTGGTTTCGAGCGGAATGCCTTCAGAGGGCAAGAGCTTTATCACCGCGAACCTTGCCATGAGCCTGGCGCGCAACAGCGTCAATAGCATTCTGCTTATCGACGCCGATCTACGCCGGCCCACGCTGCACAATCTGCTGGGCGCACCCGGTGGGCCAGGATTGGCGGAGTATCTGTCGGGGTCGGTGGAATTGAATGCCGTTCTACAGCGCGACCAAGGTTCCGAGATCCCGGTGAACGCCAGCCTGCGGACCATCTCGAACCTAACCTTTATCCCCTCCGGCAAGTGCGACGATAACTCCTCTGAATTGGTATCCAATCACCGCATGGAAGAGCTGATCGCAACCCTTGCCCCGTGCTTCGACTGGATCCTGATCGACTCGCCGCCGGTGCTGGCGGTAACGGATGCCGTGGAACTTGCGCGCGCCGCCGATGCAGTCTTGCTGGTTGCACGCGGAGCAAGAACACCTTACGCGGTCGCACAGCGGACGCAGACTATTTTCAACAACTCACGAATCCTCGGTTTTGTTCTCAACGACGTCAAAGACGCTCCACGCCGCGGGTCTTACTACTACTACTACGGCGGACAAGAAGGTGGCGGCCGCGATAAGCGGCAAAAGGACCACGGAAAACCGGAATGATCAGGTTTCTGAACGTTTACTATCCGACCCGGACGCTGGTGCTCCTTCTTTGCGAAGCGCTTCTGGTAAGTGGCTCATTTCTGCTGGCCACCGCGTACCTAGTTGGGCCGGATACATACATCGCGCTGATCTATGAGAACGGTATCCTGAAGATCGCGGGTATCGCCGTCCTCACCTTGCTTCTTTCGTACTACTTCGATCTGTACGAGCCGCAACGGATCTCAGGCCGATGGGAGATATACTTTCGCCTGCTTCTGGTTCTCAGCGTTCTGTCCTTCATTCTCGCGGGGCTCGTCTATTTTTTCCCTGATCTGGACATAGGACCGAATGTTCTTGTCGCCGGCGCTACGATCCTTGCTTTTGCACTCGTGATCTGGCGATGGGTCTATGACTGGATCATTCGCCTTTCGGTGTTCCGCGAGCGCGTTTACGTGCTGGGCAGCGGCGCACGGGCGCGTACAGTGGTTGAGACTCTGCGCGCCAGACGCGACGTGGGCATGGATGTGGTCATCGGACAGAGCGAAGGCTCGCCGGGCACGGATTTCGAGCGTTTTTCGACGGACCTTCGCACCTTTTGCACGCCGAAGGTTTGCATCGACCGCGTGATTGTGGCCATGGAAGAACGGCGGGGAGCGATGCCCGTTCGCGAACTGCTTGCCCTTCGGCTCAGGGGTGTTGTGATTGAAGATGCCTGCGCCGTGATGGAGAAGCTGTTAGGCAAGCTGCCGCTCGACGGCCTCAATCCCAGCTCTCTTATTTTCACCGAGGGTTTCAACGTAAAGACATCTCAGCAGCTTCTGCGGCGTCTTGTTTCCATGGCTGTCTCTTTTATTGGGCTGGCGATTTGCCTGCCGTTTATTCCATTCATTATCCTGGCGGTGCGTCTTTCTTCGCCGGGACCAATCCTATTTCGCCAGACTCGTGTCGGACTGCGCGGGCGTCCGTTTTCGGTTCTCAAGTTTCGAACCATGCGCCAGGACGCCGAGGCGAATGGGGCCGTGTGGGCAACCAAGAACGACCCACGCGTGACTTCGCTGGGGAGATTTATGCGGAGGACTCGCCTCGACGAGATTCCCCAGCTCTGGAATGTGCTCCGCGGAGAAATGGGATTTGTCGGTCCCCGCCCGGAGCGGCCGGAGTTTGTGCAATGGCTTACCAGCGAAATTCCCTTCTATGACCTTCGGCATATGATTCGCCCCGGAATCACAGGTTGGGCACAAGTACGCTATCAATACGGCGCCAGCCTTGAGGAGACAAAACAGAAGCTCGAATACGATCTCTATTACGTGAAGCACCTGTCGCTGGGTTTAGACCTGCTCATTATGTTTGAGACGATCAAGACCATCGTGTTGCGGAGGGGAGCCCAGTGAAGATCGTGTTCTGGCTGTCGCTGATCGGCATTCTCTACACCTACGCGGGATACCCCGCTGTGATGTGGATGCTTGCGCGGTTGCGGCCGCGGCCCTGGAAGGCAGCTGCGATCACGCCCAGCGTGAGCGTGGTGCTCGCCGTGCATAACGGAGCAGCGCTGCTCGCGCGCCAGATGCAACATCTTTTCGATCTCGATTATCCAAATATCAAAGAGATCGTGATGGTATCGGATGGCTCGACCGACGGAACAGCAGAATTTCTGGCCAGCCAGCAGCACCCGTTGTTGAAGACCATAGTCCTCAAAGAGCACGGCGGCAAGGCAGTCGCCGTTAATGCAGGCATGGCGGAAGCCACGGCAGAGGTGATCCTCTTTGTGGACATTCGGCCGGAGATTGCTCCCGGCGCAATTCAGCAACTAGTCAGCAACTTCGCCGATGCGAAGGTGGGCTGCGTCTCCGGCAAACTAACTCTGCGCCAAAAAGGCCACGATGCAGCCTCTGGAGCGGTCGGCGGGGTTTATTGGCGTTACGAGCAGTGGCTCAGAATCTGTGAGTCGGCAAGCGACTCTCCGGTGGGCGTGTATGGAGGTTTTTACGCGATTCGCCGGGAACTCGCTGTGAGCCAGCCAGCCGGAATGATTCTCGACGACATGTTTCAGCCGCTCTCGATCATTCGTCAGGGCTACCGGTCTGTCGTTGATCCGCAAGCCTATGTTTACGACACATGGCCGGAGAAAGTTGAGGGCGAATTTCATCGCAAAGTACGAACGCTCGCGGGAAATTTTCAGCTCTTCCAACTCGCGCCCTGGACCCTGACCCCGCAGAATCGAGTTCTCTTTCAACTTCTATCGCACAAAGCCGCGCGCCTGGTCGTGCCGTACCTGATGGTCCTGCTGCTTGTCTCCACTCTGGCGCTCTCCGCCGGTTCGCACATCTACGCAACATTCGGGGCGGTTCAGCTATTGGGCTGGACGCTTGCTGTCGCCGGCCTGCGCTCCAGGATTGGGTTGCTGAATCGCATTGCGGCTCCAGCCAGTGCGCTGCTTGTGCTCAATGCGGCCGCCGTTGTCGGGTTCTACAAATTTCTGGTAACCCGCGGCCCGCTCTGGAAGATATGGAATTCGAGTAAGCCGGTGGCATGTTCTCCAACTCTTAAATCGGAGAACTCGATGCCATCGGAACCTGCCACTATTGGTGCAATTGACACCCAGAGATGCGTTTGCAATGATTCACATCAACTAGAGGAGCATCGGATCGCCATGACCTATAGGAAGAACGCGCTGTACGTTGCATTACTGGTAATCGGAGCCTTGGCCGTTGGTTTCGTGTATCACAATCACATTGTCAGCGTCAGAGCGGCAAATGCGGCGCATGCGGTCCAGTCCGCTCCTTACTTTCCTCCCGGCGCCATTTGGACGAAGGACATAAGCCATGCGGCTGTCGATCCGCAGTCCTCGACCATTATCTCCTGGCTGAAAGATGCAGGCGGATGGGGATTTGGAAGGATGCAAGTCGACTTCGGCTACCGGATATTGCATGCAGACGCGAAGACGCCGTTTGTTCCTTTTCAGGAAGGCCCTGGGTTTTATCGTGGAGTTTCCGACAAAATCTCCACTTTACCCCTCCCCGCCGCGGGGCAAGTCCCATGCGATACTTCTCAAAACGATTGCCCGCTGCTCATAGTCGACCGTGGCCACGGCAAACTCTACGAAGCCTATCAGGCCAACTATCAGGAACCGGCCTTAGCGGCAACATTTATTGCTGTATGGGACCTTAACCGCGTCTATCCTCCCTCTGGACGCGGAGAACAATGCACTAGCGCCGACGCCGCCGGCTTCCCTATCGCTCCACTGCTCTTCAATGCGGATGAGATCGCGGCAGGACATATCGACCACGCCATCCGCTTCATCCTGCCGAATCCGCGCATTCGCGCGCACGTTTATGTGCATCCTGCCACGCACGCCGGCGCCCCGCGCGGGCCGGTTACCGCGCCGCCGATGGGTGCGCACTTCCGGCTCAAGGCATCCTTCGACATGTCTCAACTGACACCCGCGGCCCAGGTCGTGGCGCGCGCGATGCAGAAATATGGCATGTACCTTTCGGACGGCGGCAACATTACCCTCACGGCGGAGAGCGACGCCGATACGAAGGCAAAGTATACCGATATGGATTTTGGCCCTCACGATTTGCAGGACATCAAAGTGACAGACTTTGAAGTCCTCGATATGGGAACGCCCATCCGAGTGACGGACGAATGCGTGCGCAACCCATAACGCATACGACGCCTTGCCGGGCCACGGGACGGAGCGCGTGGACGAAAGTTGAACAGAATTGAAGATTAAACGATCTGTGCATGGGTTGCTCAAGGCCGGGTTGCAATGCCTCAATCGAACCAGAAGTAAGCGAGAAGGATCATGGAACTGAGCATCGTGATGCCCTGCCTGAACGAGGCGGAGACCCTGGCAACCTGCATCCGGAAAGCGCAGAGCTATCTCGCGCGATCGGGCGTGATCGGCGAAATTGTCATCGGCGATAACGGCTCCACGGATGGTTCTCAACAGATTGCATCCGATCTCGGCGCGCGGGTGATTCCTGTCCCGATTCGCGGCTACGGGGCGGCGTTGTATGCGGCGATCACTGCGGCGCGTGGCCGTTACTGCATCATGGGCGACTCCGACGACAGCTATGACTTCGAGCGCCTCGATGAGTTTATCGCGAAGCTGCGCGCGGGTTACGACGTGGTTATGGGTAACCGGTTCAAGGGTGGAGTTATGCCGGGAGCTATGCCATGGAAGAACCGCTACATAGGAAATCCCATACTCTCCTCCATCGGTAAGGTTTTTTTTCGCGCAAATGTGGGAGATTTTCATTGCGGCATAAGAGGATTCTCGAAGAGCGCTTTTGAGTTGATGGACTTGAGAACCACGGGGATGGAATTCGCCTCGGAAATGGTGATCAAGGGTAAACTCAAGGGACTGAGGATGACCGAAGTCCCGACCATCCTCAGTCCCGATGGCCGCTCACGCCCTCCTCATCTGCTTCCCTATCGCGACGGCTGGCGGCATCTGCGTTTCATGCTGATGTATAGCCCGCGCTGGCTCTTCCTCTTTCCCGGAATCTTCTTGATCCTGGTTGGACTGGCCGGATGCGCGTGGCTCCTGCCGGGGCCGCAGGTCATACATGGTATCGGATTCGATGTGCATACGCTTTTGTATGCTTTTGTTTTGGCGCTTCTGGGCTTTCAACTTGTCGCCTTTGCCGTGTTTACCAAGGTATTCGCCATCTCCGAAGGCCTGCTTCCCGAAGATCCGCGCTTGAACCGCACCTTCCGCTACATCACGCTGGAAACCGGGCTGGTTGTCGGCGGTTTGTTGATGGCGCTGGGAGTTGGCGGATCGATCTTTGCCGTGTCGGGATGGGCGAATACGCAGTTCGGAACCCTGGATGCCGGCCACATGTTGCGCATCGTGATGCCTTCCGTCTTTTCGTTAACCTTAGGTGTGCAGACAATCTGTAGCAGTTTCTTCCTCAGCATTCTCGGGCTTCGGCGGCGCACAAGCGAACTGCACTAAGGAGGCGGCGTGAGCATCAATGCTCAGTACAATCTCGCTGCGTCAGACTCGATCCCGGTTAGAATAGCCGGCTATCAGCGTCGCAGGATGTTTGAGGTCTTTCTCTCAACAACTGGGATCGAGCAGCAGGACACGTTACTCGATCTCGGGGTGACGAGTGACCAGACATACAGCCACTCGAATTACCTCGAGCACTTGTATCCCTACAAAAACAGGATTACAGCAAGTGGCGTGGATGACGCGAAGTTTCTCGAAGAGCTCTACACAGGATTGAGATTTGTGCGTGCCGACGGCCGAAATCTTCCCTTTGCCGACAAGGAATTCGACTACGTCCACTCAAGCGCAGTTCTGGAGCATGTGGGTAGCCGGGAAAGGCAGACAGATTTCCTTCGCGAAGCGTGGCGTGTGGCGCGCAAGGGGCTATTTGTCACAACACCCAATCGTTGGTTCCCGGTGGAGTTCCACACGATCATGCCGTTCGTGCATTGGCTTCCCGCGCCTGCATTCAGGAAGCTCTGCAGAATGAGAGGCATTGATTTCTTTGCCTCGGAAGACAACTTGAACCTGCTTTCCGCCTCCGAGTTGCAGCGAATCGCCGCGATGGCTGGGCTGGCAGATTTCAAGGTAGCCTGCGTGACGTTGGCCGGGTGGCCCTCCAATTTGCTGCTTTCTGCCAAAAAGAGCAATCGGTGAATCTATGTGAAAAGGCGCATAGGCCATCTTGCGCCGCTCAATCGGAGACGCTCCCGTCAAGCGCCAGGCGTTGAGCGATCTTGCGAGGCAGCAATACCAGTATTCCGAAGGCCGCATAGATCATTAACACAGGAATGTTGGCATCGCGATAACGCGGGCTTCCGAAGAAAACAAGAGTAACGAAGACAGTCGCGGCAATGATCCCATGGACAAGAACCCACTCTTGCGTCCAGTAGCGGCGGCGGCTCAGACACCAAAACAATCCAATCAGCATCAAGATAAGAAAAGGAGTGGCGAAGACCCACTGTAACAAAAGAGATTTTTTGTTTCCCGTTGCGATGTCGGGGAGCCACAGGCGAACCAGTTTATACGTGCATAACAATGGCATCCATTGCAGGTGCGCTTTGATCCATTGAACGCCAAGATGCGCTTCTTCACGGTCATGAGAAACTTCGTCCGGTTCGGCATCGATCAGATACCGGTAGGGCAAATCGGTTGTGCTGATCCAGGCACCCAGGTAGTAAGGCTTGCTGAGTACCACGTCGTTATTGCCTTGGTAGATCCCGCTGCCTCCGTTGTTCGCGATAAGAACAAAGTGATGGAAGACTTTATAATTCCGAATCGTCCAGGGAGCGACGACGGCCAGGGGGATAACGGCAAACATCACTATCTGGCCAAAATTGAATTTTTTGCGCTTCCACATATTCCAAAGGAGAATGGACCGAATAAAGGAAGCAGAAGTAGCGCAAAAGGCCTAGTCAAGATTCCCCAGCCCAACGATAACGCGCAGACGAACAGCTCCCAGGATGAGCCGTTTTTCAGATAGCGCAGAAAGAGCCAGAGACTCAATGCAAAACAGACCAGATACACGCTCTCAGACGCAAAGACCGTGGCAAAATAAATGCCGTTAATATAGGTGGCCGCCAAGACTCCGGCGAGAAGGGCGAGAGGCGGCTTGACTAGCTCCAACGCCACGAGATAGGTAAGCACGCAGGCAGCTGCTCCCAGCACGCAGAAGATCAGATATAGCAGCGGATAATGCAGTCCTGCCACATAATCGATAACCGCCAGAAAAAGCGGGAAACCCGGCGCGCGAAAGGATGTTGGATGACCCGGCAGCAATTCATATCCATGTCCAAGGGCAACCTGCTGGCCAAGCTCATTGAATTCGATTCCGTCGGCCCCAAACGCTCTGGTCGGGCCTGCATGAATGTCGCGAAGCGCCACCACCGCCAGAAGCCTAAGGATAAATGCGGCAACGAAGATGATCATTATCAGTCTGGACTTGCTGACAGACATGTTTCCGACTTGCATAAAACCCCCGGGTATTCTGAATTATTACTTGGTGAAGCGAAATGTTCAAAAGTCTATGGATGAGAGGGTGTTCGCGGTTTCATCAATTGGGGGAGCCTGTAGTTTCGGCGGCGGCAAATGTACATTCGCGACACTGGCAGACACGGCGCAGGTAATCCCAGGAGTAGATGCCGCCTGAATGGCCGTCGAGCCAGTTGAACTGGATGGCGTAGCGGCCTACGGCGTGGGCGCTGGCAGGCTTGGCAGGCGGCGCGTACATGGGCAGGACGGCTGCGGGCTTGGGTTTGGGTTGGCCGGGTTTGCGGCCTTGCTGAGTACGCTCGTCGATGCAAGTGGCGCAGGGGCAGGCTTCGCGCAGCCAGGCAAAGCTCCAGGCGCTGCGGTGGCCGTCAACCCAATCGATCTCCAGCCCCTTGCCCTCGGTCAGCAACACCCGTACTTTTTCGGGGGTGATCGCGATGCGGGGCAGCGGAAGTTTTGCTTCATTCTCCTGCGCTTCCTGGTCCTTGGAGACAAAGCGGATGCCTTCGTGGCTCATAACAACAGTTTACAGGGGTCAGTCCTCAGTGGTCAGTGGTCAGTTGTCAGAGGTCAGCCCGAAGTCTTGGAGCACGCGCTGGCATATAGACGCGGGGTGCCCCAAGTGTGCGCAGAACGCCCGAAAATGAGGGCGCTGCGGGGGGCTGACCGCTGACTGATGAATATCGAGAGCGGGCAACCGCTTATTGCCGCCGGTCGTAGTGGATCTTGAGGGCCAGAATGGCTAGAGCCAGAGCCAGCGTGACGACGTTGGCGGCGATGATGGGGACGGAGCCAAGGCCGAGGCCGTAGACCAGCCAACAGGCAACGCCAAAGCTGAACAGCAAGAACATCGACAGCGAAATGTCGCGGGCGCTCTTGCGCCGCCACACTCTGACGAGCTGAGGCACAAAGGAGACCGTTGTGCAGACGGCAGCTGTCGAGCCGATCCAGTCCAGTATCCAGCGTGGAGGCAGGTTGAGTAGGGCCATTTTATTAGGGATTTCTCCAGAAGAACCATGCGGCCATGGAAAAGCCGATGAAGATAACGATGCCGCGGAGCACCCGTTGCGGCACCATGCGGGCGAATCGTGCCGAGGTGTAACCGCCGATGGCGCAGGTGACCATGGCCAGCAAACAGTAGCTCCAGACGACCTGGCCGCTCACCGCAAAAATGATGCAGGCGATGCCGTTGGCCGGGGTGGTGGCTGCGACTTTGAGGCCATTGATTTCGTTAAGGTCCCGAAGCCCGAAGAGCGAGAGCAAGGTGATCAGCAGAAAGCCCGCGCCCGCGCCAAAATAACCGATGTAAAAGCAAACTGCGGTGGTGGTGAGAAAGACCGGCAGCTGGCGTATCTGATGCGGAACGTCGACTACGGAGCCCACGTTGCGGGCAAGGCTGCGGCGCTCTAGCCAACGGGAGATCGGTCCGCTGAGAGCAAAGATGGTGGCGGCCACAAGCAGCAGCCAGGGCACCAGATGCAGGAAGGTGGTCTGGGGAGTGATGAGCAGGACCACGGCGCCAGCGGCTCCGCCGAGCAGGCCGGCAAGGCCCATGACCAAGGCAAGACGCATATTTTTGCGGATGTCTTCGCGGTATGCAGCGACGGAGGTTAGCTGGCCAGGCCATAGGGCCACTGTATTCGTGGCGTTGGCCTGGACCGGCAGCATCTTCATGCTCAACATGGCGGGGAAGGACAGAAACGATCCGCCGCCGGCCACCGCGTTGAGCACTCCAGCCAAAAACGATGCCACGGTGAACCAAAGCCAGTGCCAGTTCATGAACGTGGGAAGGCCGGAGAGATGGGTCATCAGTCCTTCATTGTAAAAGGACAACGAAGGCCACGCTGGATTTGAAAGGACCGTAGCGAGAGATGACGTTATTGTGTGCAGGGAATCCCTGTTTCGATTTGGCGGCGATGACCGGCGGCTGCCATTAAGGCCATTGCGGGCAAAATTGACCGGAAGCCGGCGTGAAGATAGGGAAAACTAAGAGCTAGAGGAAACACGCGCAATGCACACAGACAAAGAATTTGAAGAAGTGCCGAAAGACGCTCATGCCTCCGCCAGAATGCTGCGTTTCCCCGTCAGGCGCGAACAACACTCCCGCCAAGCACCAGCCCTCCGCGCCGGAACCCCGGAACACTCCGCGTTGGTGGCTGCCCTTAAAGAGCATTTCCCAGAGATCTACGAGACCAAATAAGCAGCGTAGCGGTAGGACCTTCAGGTCAGCACAAGGATTGGCGATTTGCGCACCGATTCCGACAGAAAGCAAGGGCGCACCGCGAGTGTTATTTCTACTTTTTCCTGCCTGAAAATGCACAGAAATTCTTCCTCAATCGATCCTAAGTGATTGATATTAATGCGTATATTTTCATTTATTATATGTGAGTGTATTGCGCGCATATTTTATGCAACGTTTGCGCTATACTTGCATCAGATTTGTTGAGTGGCTTGGAGGCACACTCCGGCCCACAAATTCCACATTTCCATCAGGAGGATAGAATCATGGCAATCACTCATTGGGACCCGTTCCGGGAAGTCGTAGCTTTGCAGAATCGCGTCAACTCCCTGTTTCGCGATTTGAACGACGGAGACGACCCGGTGGCGGCTGCCAGCTTTGTGCCGGCGGTCGATATTTATGAAGATCCGCAGAAGGTCGTGCTCAAGCTCGAGGTTCCGGGTATCGAACAGAAGGATCTGGACGTGCGCGTGGAGAACCACACGCTGACGGTCAAGGGCGAGCGCAAGTTCGAGGATGAGGAGCCCGCAATTCAAGAGAAGGAAAAGAACTTCCTGCGCATTGAGCGACGCTACGGCAGCTTCTTCCGCGCCTTCACCCTGCCGTCCACCGTCGATACGGAGAACGTGGCGGCAAGCTACAATGCAGGCGTGCTGAAGTTGGAGCTGGCCAAGAAGCCGGAAGCGCAACCGAAGCAAATCAAAATCAACGTGGCCGCCTGAAGGCGGCCATGAGGGATCAGGGGTCAGATCCTCTGTGTGTTCCCAAGAGGGCGTATGCAGTGCCTGCGGCTGACCCCTGATCTCTGATCCCTGAACCCTGAGGTGTTTCATGACTATTCGTTGGGAAAAACTGACCGTTAAATCGCAGCAGGCGATGGCGGCGGCGCAGGCACGGGCAACCGAGCTCGGCAATCCGGAAGTGCAGCCGGTACATCTGCTGCTGGCGCTCATTGAGGACCGCGAGGGCGTGATTCCCTCGGTGCTGGGTAAGATCGGTGTGCCCATCGAACAGCTGGAGCACGAGCTGCACCAGATCGAGGAGAAACTGCCTCGAGTGGCTGGCTCTGCGAGCCAACCTGGCGTGAGCCAGACGCTCAACAAAGCGCTGGAGCAAGCCTTCCGCGAGGCGGCGAACTTTAAAGACGAGTATGTGTCCACTGAGCACCTCTTGCTGGGAGCGGCGCGTCTCAAGGGCGATCTGGCCAGCGCGGCGCTGGTGGCGATGGGGGCTACGCACGAGGCGATTCTGAAGGCGCTGACCGCAGTGCGCGGCTCACAGCGGGTTACGGATCAGAATCCCGAAGGGAAATTTCAGGCGTTGGAAAAGTACGCCAAGGATCTGACCGAACTGGCGCGCCGCGGCAAGCTGGATCCGGTGATCGGGCGCGATGAGGAGATTCGCCGCGTGGTGCAGGTACTGAGCCGGCGCACCAAGAACAATCCTGTATTGATCGGCGAGCCCGGCGTGGGCAAAACGGCCATTGTTGAAGGGCTGGCGCGGCGTATCGTCAGTGGCGACGTACCAGAGAGCCTGCGCGACAAGCGCGTGATCTCGCTCGATCTGGGTTCGATGCTGGCCGGAGCGAAATATCGCGGTGAGTTCGAAGACCGGCTCAAGGCGGTGCTGAAAGAAATCGAAGAATCGAACGGCGAGATTGTGCTCTTCATTGATGAGCTGCACACACTGGTGGGCGCAGGCGCGGCGGAGGGAGCTATCGATGCCAGCAACATGCTGAAGCCGGCTCTGGCGCGCGGCGAACTGCGGGCGATCGGCGCGACGACGCTGAATGAGTACCGCAAGTACATTGAAAAAGACAAGGCGCTGGAGCGGCGCTTTCAGATTGTGTACGTGGGCGAACCTAACGTGGAAGACACGATCGCGATTCTGCGCGGCCTCAAGGATCGCTACGAGGCGCACCACAACGTGCGTATCAAGGATTCGGCCATCGTTGCGGCGGCCACGCTCTCGCATCGCTACATCAGCGACCGCTTTTTGCCTGACAAGGCCATCGATCTCGTAGATGAGGCGGCGGCTTCGCTGGCGATTCAGATAGGGTCGGTGCCCACGGAGATCGATCAACTGGAGCGCGAGAGAACGTCGCTGGAGATTGAGCGCGAAGCTCTGAAACGCGAGACCGACGCCAACAGCATTGAGCGCCGTGCAGTCGTGGAGCGCGAGGTAGCTACGCTGACCGAACAGATTACGGCACTCCGGTCTCGCTGGACTAAAGAGCGCGATGCGATCAGCCGCATCAGCGAAGTGAAGAAGCGGATTGAGGCACTGCGCTTCGAGGGCGAGGAGCAGACGCGCAAGGGAATGCTCGATCGCGCCGCGCAGATCCAGTATGGCGAGTTGCCCAAGCTCGAAGCGGAGCTGAAGCAGTTGAGCGCCGCGCAGGATGGCAATGCGGGCGTCGCGCGCATGTTGAAAGAAGAGGTGGACGAGGAAGACATCGCCGGGATCGTGAGCAAGTGGACGGGCATTCCCGTTTCGCGGATGCTCGAGGGCGAAGTGAAGAAGCTGGTCCAAATGGAAGAACGGCTTCGTGAGCGCGTGGTCGGCCAGGATGTGGCGCTGGCCATTGTCGCGAATGCGATTCGCCGCTCTCGCGCAGGCTTGAGCGATCCGCGACGGCCGATTGGCAGCTTTATCTTTCTTGGACCTACAGGCGTAGGCAAGACAGAGACCGCGCGCGCGCTGGCCGAATTTCTCTTCGACGACGAGCAGTCCATGATCCGCATCGACATGAGCGAGTACATGGAGAAGCACGCCGTGGCGCGGCTGATTGGCGCGCCACCGGGGTATATCGGCTACGACGAGGGCGGCCAGTTGACCGAGGCCGTGCATCGTAGGCCCTACGCTGTGATTCTGTTCGACGAGATCGAGAAGGCGCATCCGGATGTGTTCAACATTCTGCTGCAAGTAATGGACGATGGGCGGCTGACCGACGCGAAGGGCCGGACTATCGACTTCAAGAACACTGTGCTCATCATGACTTCAAACCTGGGCGCGGCACTGCTGACCGGCGACACGCTCAAGACCGAGCACGACTTCGATATGGCGCGCGAATCCGTCATGCGGGTGCTGCGCGAGCATTTCCGGCCCGAGTTTTTGAATCGCGTGGATGACATCGTGATCTTCCGTTCGCTCGGTCAGGCGCAGATGAGCAAGATTCTCGATCTGCGGTTAAACGAGGTGGGCAAGCTACTTGAAGACCGGCAGATTTCGCTCGAACTCACTGAGCCGGCGCGGCAACTGATTCTGACCGCAGGGTCGGATGCGGCGTATGGGGCGCGTCCGCTGAAGAGAGCATTGCAGCGCATGGTGCAGGATCCGTTGGCGATCAAGATTCTCAACGGCGAGGTGCTGCATGGGGCACATGTGCGCATCGACGTGGACCGCAAAACGAACGAGTTGCACTTTGAGCCAATGGGGCGGGAAGCGATGGCATAGAGACAGTTGTCAGTTGTCAGTGATCAGTTGTCAGGGAACAGGCTCCGCATATGCGGAGCCTGACTTGTTTGGCGGCGAGGCAACGGCGCGGAACGTTGACTATTTGCCGAGGGCGGATTCGATGGCGGCGGTGACTTGGGGCGAGTCGGGAGTCACATTTGGCTCAAAGCGCGCGACGGGGTTGCCGTGGCGATCGAAGAGGAATTTGGTGAAGTTCCACTTGATGTCTCCGCTGAACTGGGGATCGCTGTCCTTGGCGGTGAGGAAGACATAGAGAGGCGTTTTGTCGTCGCCGAGGACGGAGACCTTGGACATCATGGGGAAGCTGACATTGTACTTGCTGCTGCAGAACTTCTTGATCTCTTCATCTGTGCCCGGCTCCTGCTGGGCGAAGTTGTTGGCCGGGATGCCGACGATGACCAGGCCGCGATCCTTGTACTTTTCGTAGACGGCTTCGAGGCCGGCGTATTGCGGAGTGAATCCGCATCTGCTGGCAACATTGACGAGCAGAACGACCTTGCCGTGGTAGCTCTTCAGGCTGACTTGCTGGCCGTCGATGGATCTCATGGTGAAGTCGTAGATGCTCTTTGGCTCCGCCGACAGGCTAGCGCAGGCGACACACAACATCAGGATCAAAATTAGTTTGCGCATGGGACCTCCCCCAAGTGGCTATTTTGGGATCATAGCGGATGGGGATGGGGGGATTGTTATGGAAATGTCATTCAAGCGGACGGGACTGCGGACGCAACCGTGCGGAGATGTAATCGCCCATGTCTGAAAAGCAAGACCAGGAGAACCCGGTCTTGAATCTTCACAGCCTATCCTCCACATGTTCCCAAATGCGGGCTGCGAGGAGATAGCTAACCACGATGATGGCGATGATCATCGCGCCGAATACGACCGCTCCAATCGGGTCAGGAAGGCGCATTATCAAGCCCCAAAGAGGAACTGACACCCCGATCAGTATCATGCCAATGACGACGGCGATGATGAGGAGTGGAATTTCCGAAACTCGAATATAGCCGACCATTGGACTTTTACTACTCCGGAATCAGCTGCACCAGCCGCTGGGCACTCGCAAGCCGCCATAATACCTCTCAAGAGATGCTCTATTCAACATTCCCAAGAGGGAGCGGGAGTTCCGCACAGCCCTCCTCTTCAAGCGCCTTCATTGCGCTCGATACTTCGCCGTCCGAATAACCATACGCGAGCAACCGCGCCCGCGATTGAGTGAGGGAACCATCGTGAAGGATTGGCCTGCTTCCAGCAGAATCGCCAATACCCGCAGGCAAATCAACTCGAACACCTTGTTGGATACTAGTCAGGGTAATCACCATAGAATCACCTTTCTGTCCGCGCTGCACAGATCGCTCGGATCTCGATTCCTAATCGGAACACAGACCGAACGTAGATTTCCACTACAAAATCGACTCTCGACCTATCTCTTTTCGTGTATTGGCCTTACGAGGAAAAGATCTAGTTCCAGCCCATGCCCCCGACAGTCGGAACTTAGACAGCCTATTGTCTCAACTCGACCAGCGTTGCCCCCTGCCCGCCTTCGTTCTGGGGGGCTTCGGCTAACGTGGCTACGTGAGGATGGCTCTTCAGGAATTCGCGGACGCCGCGGCGGAGGATGCCTGCGCCGTGTCCGTGGATGATGCGGACGCGGGGAAGGCCGGCGAGGAAGGCGCGGTCGAGATATTTTTCCAGCTCCTCCGTGGCTTCGTCGACGGTGCGGCCGATGAGGTTGATCTCCATGCGCATCTCGTCGGTGTTGGCGCTGGTTACGGTGACATGGACGTTCTTCTGTTTTCTAGCTGCGGCGAGCGGGTCAGGGCGCTTATTGCTCGCTGACTCTTCACCGAGTAGTGAAGGTGCAGAGCACTCGTCGCGCTTGACGCGCATTTTGATGGGGCCGAGGGCGACTTCAAAGATATCTTTCTCGATCTCGCGCTGCACCACCGCGACCTTGTTCATCGACTTGATAAGAACCCTGTCGCCCGCGGCGATGTGTTTCAGCAGGTGAGGCTGGGCGTTGGCATCGCCGACATCCGCTCCGGTGCGGTGAGCAACAACGGTCTGGTTGAAGCTCTCCTGAAACTCGCGGCGCAGGCGCAGGATGCGGCGTTCGGCTTCCTTGGATAGCTTCTGCTGCCCGGCGCGGTCTTCGATGGCGCGCACGGTTTCGCGCATCTGAAACTCGAAGTCCTTGAGCAGAGAGGCCAGCTTGGTTTCGAGATCGCGGGTACGGTTGCGCAGCTCGATGTCCCCTTCGCGCGCGAGCCTTGCACGCTCCTGATTCAGCGCGTACTGCTGCTCGCGGGTTGCCTTGCGGTCGGCTTCGAGTTGGGTCAGGTCGTTATGCAGTTTGTCGAGGAAGCGGGCGATGTCTACCTGTTGTGAGCCGAGGCGCTGACGGGCTGCGGCAACGATGGCGGGGTTGAGACCGAGGCGGGCCGCTGTTTGAATGCCGGCAGAAGCGCCGGGGACGCCGAGGCGCAGCTGGTAGTTGGGCGCGAGGGTGACTTCGTCGACGCCAGCGGCTGCGTTGAGCACACCGGAGGTGTTGGCCGCATAGACCTTGAGCAAGGTGTGGTGGGTGGAGATGAGCGACCACGCGCCGGCGGTGAGAAAGTAGCTGGCGATGGCTACAGCGAGCGCCGAGCCTTCCTCGGGATCGGTGGAGGAGCCAAGCTCGTCAAGCAGGACGAGGGAGTGCGCATCGGCGAGGCGCGAGAGGCGGTCGAGGTTGGTGATGTGCGCGGAAAAGGTGGAGAGCGCGGCCTCGATGGATTGAGCGTCGCCGATGTCGGCCAAGAACGCGGTGAAGATGGGAAAGCTGGCGGCCGTAGCGGGGATGGGCAGGCCAGCTTGCGCCATCATGGCCAACAGGGCCGTGGTCTTGAGTGTCACGGTTTTACCGCCGGTGTTGGGTCCGCTGATAATCATCTGACGCGACGAGGCTGTGAGCTCGAGCGTGAGCGGGACGACATGGCCTCCCGTTGCGCGCAGACGCTTTTCGAGCAACGGATGACGAGCGGCTTCGAGGCGCAGAAGATCGGGCGTTATCGCCGGGGCCACACAGTCGTAATTGCGAGCAAAGCGGGCGCGCGCTTGCAGGCTATCGACCAAGGCGAGGACGCGCGCGCCTTCCACCAGACCGTGAGCGTAGCCGCCCACTTGACGGGTGAGGGCGACAAAGATGCGATGAATCTCAGCTTGCTCTTCTTCGATCAGGCGAACAAGCTCGTTGTTTTGCTCGATGGTCTCGAGCGGCTCCACGTAGACCGTTTGTCCCGAGGAACTGGCACCGTGGACTACGCCGCTGATGCGGCGTTTCAGTTCGGCACGGACGGGGATGACGAAGCGGTCGCCGCGGATGGTGATGAGGTCTTCCTGGGTTGCACCGTCAGTGGAGAGCTTGCGCAGGGCGGCGCGGAGGGACTCTTCGATGAGGCGCTGCTGGCGCTCCTGATCGCGGCGGATGCGGCCCAGTTCAGGCGAAGCGTTGTCGGCCAGCGAGCCGTCGGGCTGAATAGTGCGCTCAATGGATTCTGCCAGCGGACGGAGGCTGGTGGTGAGGGACGCGGAGAGAGCGGAGAGACCGGGGATTTTGCCGACCAGGCGCGCGGGTGGGGACTGGAGCAGAGACTGCCAGGAGGCTACGTCGTTGGCCAGACGGGCAACGGATTGCAGTTCATTGGCTTCGAGGGCCGCGCCGGGAATTTGAGCTTTCGCGGCCAGTTGGGTGGGGTCGAAGAGGCCGCCGAGAGGGATGGACACCTGCTCGTTCAGAAGCAGACGGACCTCACCTGTGAGCTGATGCTGGCGGACGATCCAGGCTTCGTCGATGGAGGGTTTGAGATCGAGGATCGCGTAGCGGCCTACGGGCGATGCGGCAAAGCCGGCTACCAGGGCCAGCAGCGGCTCACACTCGAGGGCGGCATAGTCGGCGTGTTCAACGGGAGACGGGATGGGATCGAGCAGGGACATACGCAGGAATTATTTTAGCGGGCCGGGGCTAGCGAAAGGAGGGTTGAGATCCCAGGTCCCCAAAGGCGAGGGACCTGGGGCACCCATATTTTCGGTCGAAATGCGCTATGAGGTCGAGGCCGGAGAAGAGGAACTCGATGTGGTGCTTGGCGCGGGTGTGGATGAGGCGGCGCTGGCCGTAGTTTCGCTGGAGTTGGAAGACGTTTTTGTCTCGGACGACGCAGCGCTCTTGCCGGATTCGGAGGCAGCGCCAGACCCAGAAGCAGACCCGGATTCCGAACCGGATTCGCCGGCGGGCGCGCTGCTCTTGGCCGCATAGTCGTTCACATACCAGCCGGCACCCTTGAAGTGGAGGCGCGGCGCAGTGAGCGGGCGCTCCAGCACGCCTTGGCACTGGGGGCAGACAAGCTCCGGCTCGGAGCTGAAGTTCTGGATCTTTTCAAAGCGATGGCCACACTGGGTACAGCGATACGCATACAACGGCAAAGTCGTTACCTCTGCGGGAAGAGATCACCCACTATCCCTATTGTATCGGCAGGGCGGCAATTACTCGGTAAGACTCTCGAATCCCACCCTGGCCACAACAACAAGAACGCGGCGAGGGTGGGGCGCCCGGCAGCGAGCTTCAATGCACGGCAATAGAAACGGAAGCGGAGTGCCACTCCCAGGCCAGCGTGAGCTTTCCCTGCCCTCCTCCAAGGTCGGTGAGCGTGTATTCCAGGTTCTCAACCAAGGCAGGCGGTTTGCTCATGGTCATCGGCACCCGGCCCAGGTCCTGCGACTTATCGTATTTGGTACCCCACTGGAGGGATTGCTTGTTCACGGCCAGTACCCAATTGTCGGGATCGGAAATATCGACATACAGGGAGTAGTCGCCCTTGGGAACCAACAGACTGCCTATGCTGAGATCACCGTCGGTATGGAGCTTGGTAGCGGCATTGGCGCCAGCGCGCCATACCGGATAGGTGGGATCGTGGCCAATGAGGCCGTCTTTGGTGAAAAGATGGCCGGCACGGCCTTTCACGCCGGGTGAGCTGTAGGTGATGGTGATGTTCTTGCCGGCGATGTTGGCCGACGCGGTAGAGGACGGGCTTTTCGGCGGTCCTTGCTGGGCGCATACGGCGGTGGCGGCGATGAGAAGGCCAGTACAGAGCAAAAATTGTTTCATGACGATGTATCTCCTCCCGGGCAGAGAACTGGTTGTAGAGCAACTGCCTCGACGCCAAGATTGTCGCACCCTGCGGGCCTGTCCGTGAAGCGGGGCAGATCCCAGGGGGCGTTTTTTGCGCAAGGCCAGCACGGCGGGGGGTGCGGTATACTCCGGTACGCAGGGAAGATAGGAGGATTCACGATGCGTTCAAATGCAATTTTGAATTTAGCGGCGGCTGGGATGCTGGCCGTGACGATGATGGCAGCTCCTGGGTCGATCCAGGCGCAAGGCGGCACGGTGGCAACAAGCGGAGCAAACACGATATTGAAGCCGGCAGATATGCAGAAATTGATGCCAGCCAGCGTCTTTTATCGAGGCCAGTCGGCCCCCACGCAGTTGCGGAACTCCGGTGGCGTGAAGTTTGCCGATGGGCTCTACGTGCTGGCCACATTGGTGGACACCAGCGGCTACGCGACCGATGTGCAGTCGAAGTATCAGGCCTACTTCATCGTCGAGGCTCCCATCAAGCTGGGCGGCGAGAACCTGCCCGCAGGCGTCTATGGCGCAGGGTTTGTCGGCGACAAGTTTGTGGTGACCGATGTGGGCGCGCATGACGTGCTGACGGTCAACTCGGGCGAGGACGTCGCAATCAAGCGGCCCACGCCGCTGCAAGTCATAGCCGACCCGTCAGGCAGCGGCTTCCGGCTCTATGCAGGACGTCATTATGTGGGCTTTGGCAGATAGTGCCTTAAGTTTTCGGGAGGTCGCGCGCCGGGGCTCCGGACATATAGACGCGTACTCGTTACGAGGATTTCTGTGACGGGGACAACGCGACGGCGGCTTCGCTGGTTAGGACACGGAAGACAAACGTCTCCTGGAGATACAGCCGTACGAGCGTATCGGTATGGCTGAGGTAACCGATCGAAACGTCCTGCCCGATGTTGAGCTCAAAATCGCCGCCTCGCGTGGTTAGAACGAAGGCACCTTCGATTGCCGGCGCCCAGACAAGGCTGCCGTCAACGATGCGCTTGACGTGCTCCAGGACAGGGTAACCGTGATCGCGGGTCTCGGCGAGCGCCGTATACTCAACGGCTCCGAACAAAACCGAGTAGGGCCCATTGACACCCACAAGGCGTAACTGACTCAATGCCTGGGCCACCGCATCTGGATAATCACGCACATCCGCAGGGAGCGCGACGATTGGGTTGCTGGTGCCTTCTCGAATGCCCTGGATATCGGCTTCGGCGTATCCGTTGAAGATTGCCCGGTCTTCGGCAAAGGCAAGTTTCTTCGCGGCGTCTTTTGCAGACTGCCAATCGGAGTCATCCGACCCGCGCTCCACATCATCGATTGCCTGGCGGGAGAGTTCAAACGGCACTCGCAGCTCGACGAGCGGCTTGACCTCGCGCTGGCTGGCGATGATGTCGTCCGCAGGAGGAGCGATCGAGCACAGGTGGCCGGTCGCCACCCCGGGCAGAGCAATTCCTCCCGGCGATGGAACGTCAACAACCCGTCGTCCGGCCAGATACCGCTTCAGCGTCCTCGTCGTCTCTTCTTCAATCTGCGACCATGCAGCGTCGGAGACTGGCGCCAGCTCCCGGTGAAGGTTATTCATCTCTCTCTCCTTTCAGTAATCCTATCTTGAGTGATCCATCGTCCGCGGGACGGGCTGACGATAGGTCAGTTGTCTGCGCTACGACGGTTTCCGCTGGGTCCGGCGCTTGTCCGCTGATGCTGTCAAGAAACGTCGCTGACGGCACGAAGAACAAGCTGCCGGTGACTGCGCGGCTGAAATCCAGCAACCGGTCATAATTGCCGGGGGGACGGCCGACGAACATATTCTGAAGCATCGTCTCCGTGATGCGCGGAGTGCGGCAGTAACCGATAAAGTACGTCCCGAACTCGCCGTGGCCGGGCCGGCCGAAAGGCATGTTGTCCCTCAGAATCTTGACTTCTTTTCCATTCTCCTCGATGACGGTCAGCGCGTTATGCGCCGACGCCGGCTTTTCGGCATCGCTCAGCTCGATGTCTGAGAGCTTCCGTCGGCCAATGATGCGCTCCTGTGCCTCAATGGGAAGAGCATTCCATGCCTTCATGTTGTGCAGGTACTTTTGTACGATGACATAGCTGCCTCCTGCAAAAGACGGGTCCTCGGCGCCGATGATTGCAGCCTCACGAGCGGCCTCTCCTCGCGGATTCTCAGTGCCATCGACGAAGCCAATGACATCGCGATCATCGAAAAACCGGAAACCGTGAACCTCATCTGCAATCGAAACTGCATCCCCGATGCTGTCCATGATCTGGGTCACCAATTCAAAACAAAGGTCCATGCGCCTGGCTCGAATGTGGAACAGGATGTCGCCGGGGGTAGAGACGGCGTGGCGGCCGTCTGACCGAATCTCTCGAAACGGGTGGAGTTCCGCCGGCCGTGGCAATCCAAAGAGCTTGTCCCAGGAATCGGACCCGAATCCAATGACGCAGGTAAGACCAGCCTCAATGTCCCGAGACTCCACGGCGCGGATGAGCCCGGAAAGGTCCGCGCAGAACGACCGCAGAAGCAAGTAGGCGTCCTCGCGAATGCACACAACCAGAAAAATCGCCGCGCGCGTAAGCGGAGCGACCACATTCTGGGGAAGAACAGTCTCGTTTAGCTCCTTGGGTACGTCCATTGCGTCAATCTCGATTCACGAGGATTCTCATCCATTGTATTTTCATTGGTCAAGAACCCGCCCATGCCGCCGCTTCGTAAAAAAGTGAATGCCCATTGCAGCAGTACAAAAACGCGATTGGCAAACCCGATCAAAGAATAGATGTCGACTCCCCCCTGATAAACCACGCCGCGAATCCCCAGAAGCGCACGAAGCGCGAATCCGCAGCTGCGTAAGTCCGACCAGCAAAAGCACCGGCTTCAATCTTGCTCTCCCCATGTTTGCGCATAGGTTTTGCCATAGGGATAGAAGACTTCCTTGCGGCCCTCCTTCCATGCTGCCTTCACTTCCGGCGTCGTGAGGTCCCAATCAGGCCGGCACTCTTGAGTGACTGCACGAAGGTCCTGGCGGAGATCCTCAAGCGTAGGACGCCCGAAGAACCAATAGCCGTTGTAGATCTTGTATACAACGAGGCCCGGCTCCAGAACAATGACATGGGGAATCATCGGATTGTGATCAGGGTCAGTGTATTCGGCAATATCAAGATCTTTTTGAACGATACGCCCGGCGTCGGAGAGGAATGGCCAATGAGCGCCCACGCCCGAGCGATACTCGTTCGTTAAAGTGATGTTGTCGGTGCTGATCGTGACCAGACGACAGTATCCAACTTCCATCTCACGGTGGAATTGGACCAGGAGTTCGGCTTGCCGGCGGTCTTTCGGACAATATCCTCCGCGGCTGAGGACCAGAACCATCGGATGCTGGCCCTGCAATTCCGAAAGCTTGCGGCGCTTCGTAGCGTGATCTGTCAATTCGTAATCGGGGAAGCGAACGCCGGAAACAATATCGGATCGCATAGATGTAGACCTCCTTCTACAGGATTCTCAGAGCCGAAATCGCAGCTCCGACGATTTGATAATTGAAATCAGGCTGTCGGCCATGTCAATATCCATCAACGTCAATCACGGCTTGCGCAAAGGCCTGAGGTGCTTCTTGAGGCAGATTGTGGCCGATGCCGCCGTTGACAATCCGGTTTGCATACTTCACGGTGAATTTCTGGCGATAGGCTGATGGGTCAGCAGGATGCGGCGCACCATTGGCATCGCCTTCGAGGGTAATGGTGGGCACGGCGATGGTCGGAAGCTGAGCGAGCTGCTTTTCGAATTTGTCATATTGCGGTTCGCCTTCAGCCAGTCCAATCCGAAAGCGATAGTTGTGAATCACGATAGCGACGTGATCTGGATTGTCGAAGGAAGCCGCGGTGCGATCGAATGTGGCATCGTCAAAGTTCCACTTGGGCGAAGCGATTTGCCAAATGAGCTTGGCAAAATCGCGGCGGTATTCGTCATAACCGGCCCGGCCACGCTCTGTAGCAAAGTAGTATTGATACCACCACTGGAGCTCGGCGCTTGGCGGCAACGGCTTTTTGTTGGCTTCTGGGCTGGCGATCAAATAGCCGCTCACTGAGACGAGCGCCTTGCAACGTCCCGGCCAGAGAATTGCTATGATATCCGCCGTCCTTCCTCCCCAATCAAAACCTGCGATGATCGCCTTCTGGATCTTGAGAGCATCCATGAGATTGATGATGTCGAGGGCCACCACGTATGGCTGGCCATTGCGAAAGGTGTCATTCGAAAGAAAGCGAGTAGAGCCGTAACCGCGCAGGTACGGGACGATCACCCGGTATCCTTTCGCGGCAAGCAAAGGAGCTACATCGACGAAGCTGTAGATGTCGTAGGGCCAGCCCTGCAGGAGAATGACGGGAGGGCCATCTACCGGGCCATCCTCTGCGTATCCGACATTGAGGAGACCTGCATCAATCTGCTTGAGCGAACGGAACGATGTGTTCGTCCCCGGCTTGATAGTGGGCAGATCTACCGATTGCGCGTTGCCGGATACGGGCCGAACGCCATCCGCAAAGAGTGCACCCGGCGCGAGCATTGCCGCTCCAGCTGATAGTCCGGCGATTGCGAAACGCCGACGCGAGATTTCGATTGCTTCTGCGTTCTTCATAGCTCGTCTCCTTTGATTCGAATGCTGTCTGTTAGTCTTGCTGTCCAGGAGTTTGACTCAGGCCGCCCGCTGGTAACTGAGCGCGCCGCACTGAGCCACTGATGGCTGTGAAGCGTGACAGTCTCTTCATGAGCTAGCCGAACGTGAAGTCAAAGGCTTCGACGCCCGAATCGAGAAATTCAATCTGAAATTGGCGGTCAACAATGGGCTGCGGCTGCCGGATCAATTGGTAGAGCCGCTGTTGCGTAACTGTGCCTTTGCCCTGGCCGTCAACGTCGACCCCGTGCGCAACGCCAGGTGGCTGCCCATCGATCGTCACGCGGAAACGCACGCTATTCCCTGGTGATGACGGACCCATGATGAGATGAAGATCGCGGGCGTGAAAGCGGTACGCGATCCTTCCATTGGGCGAATTCAGCAAGGCAAATTGCTTCTTTACCGTCCAATCACCTGAAAGCGCCCAATGGTTGAGCTTCAACGTCGAGGGGCAAACATAGGCGTGGCGCTTGTCCGAAACTTCGCCGCCGGAAGACGCGAAATTCTCGGCGAGATCATAACCGACATAAGATTCCGGCGATTTTAAGTCGACCCAGTCCGGAGCAGCTTCGATGCCAACGCCTTCAACGTTAGCCGAGTCATGACCGATGCCTTGGACTCCCGCGTCGATCAGCAATTCTTGAATGACTGTTTCCGACTGTTCGTATTCGCCTTCGCCGAATCGATGATGCCGAATATGCCCGCGCGCATCGACAAAATAGAGAGCCGGCCAGTAATTGTTATCGAAGGCGCGCCAGATCGAAAGGTCATTATCGATGGCGATCAAATAATCAATCATCCTGTCCTTTACGGCCCAGCGAACATTGTCGGCGTTCTTTTCAAATTCAAACTCGGGCGCCTGCACGCCGATGACAACCAATCCTTGGTTCTTGTATTTCGCGGCCCACGCGCGCAAATAGGGAAGTACCCGAATGGAGTTGATGCAGGAAAAGGTCCAGAAATTGGCGAGACGGCGCTTCCGCGCAGGCTGCGTGTCGTCAAGGGCTGCGAATTGAGCCACCCTGTTGCGCCGCTGAGCGGCGGAAACTCGCCCTCGGATTGCAATCGAATCGCCGCAGGAGACTCCGCATTCACACATTCGGCGATGCCGAACTGGGCAGCGCAGAAGGTCATTGCCCCGCTGGCAAGAAAGTGGCGGCGATCCAAGCTGATTTCTACTGGCATCTATTTCCCTCCACACGACCGGCACCGCCGTCTACTTCAGCGTCTTCATAAACTGACTTACCAGAACCGCAATCTCGTCTGCCTTGGTGTCGAGCGCGAAGTGACCCGCGTCGAGCACGTGAACCTCCGCCTTCGGCACGTCTTTGCGATAGCGTTCCGGCTCTCCCGGGTCGAACGACAAATCGTGCTTGCCCCAGATCACCAGCAGGCTCGGCTGCATCTTCTGCATCCATGCCTGCCACTTCGGATAATTCTCGACATTGGTGCGGTAGTCGTAGAACAGATCGCTCTGAATCTGCGCCTGCCCGGGCGAGTTCAGAAATGCATACTCATCGTTCCAAAGATCAGGATCATATAACTCGATGTTAGGATCGTCCCCGACATGCCGAGTCTTCGTCGCCGCCATTGACAACAGATTCTTGCGCAGCGCCTCTTCGTTTGTCTGCCGGTCTGCCCAGAACGCCCGCCGGGTCACCCAGTTTGACCCCAGCCCTTCGTTGTGCGCCACCGCGTCTTGGACGATCAACGCCTGCACCGCCTCCGCGTGCGTCAACGCCATGCGAAAACCAACCGGCCCGCCGTAGTCCTGCATATAGAGCGTGTAACGCGACAAGCCCAGCGTCTGCACGAAGTCTTCCATCACTGTGGCGATGTGGTCGAAGGTGTAGGGAAACTCTTTCGGGTCCGGCCAGTCGCTGTGACCGAAGCCGGGATAGTCCGGCGCAACCAAATGATATTTGTCCGAGAGACGCGTCAACAGGGGTTGAAACATTCGAGACGACGATGGAAGACCATGCAGCAAGAGAATGACCGGCGCATCTTTCGGCCCAGCTTCTCTATAGAAGATGGAGAGTCCATCGACCTTAACCGTGCGATAAAACACCTGCTGTTCCATTGCTTTGTCCTTTGTCTGGGCATTCATGCCGAGTGCGGTGGCGAGCATCAGCGCTAGGACTGTGATGCTTGCGAGTATCCAATATGTCGATCTCGTGGTGTTCATATATCCGCCGATCTACCCTGAGACTTCAAAGATCACTTCGAGTTCGACTGGCATTCCCAGCGGCAGGCTGGCAACGCCAATCACCAGCCGCACCGCCATCTTGTCGGCGCCAAATATATCGCGAAACAGATCCGATGCCGCATCCGCAACCCGCGGCTGGTCGAAGAAATCTCCCGACGTCGCCATGAACACACCCAGTCGAACGACCCGCGTCACGCGATCGAGCGATCCCAGATGTTCCTTGGCCGCTGCCAGCGCGCCCAAAGCTGCCGTGCGTACCGCATCCCGCCCCGTCTCCGCGTCCAATTCCTTCCCCAGCCGGCCAAGATACTTCGGCTTGTGATCCACAACCGGGAGCATGCCGCTGAGGAAGAGGAGATTGCCTGTCTGTAGTGCCTCGACGTAACTACCGAATGGCGTTGGCGCGGCCTGAAGCTGAATGCCAAGGTTCTGTAGCCGGCGCTCTGCGCTTCCAGGCTGCGAACCTCTACCGGTTACCATCGGCCCACGTGCGCACCGTCGTCCACGTGCAGCACTTCCCCGGTTACGTGACTGGCTTCCGTCAGATAAACAACAGCGTCAGCGATGTCCTTCGGTCCGGAAATCGTGCCCATCGGTGACCGCGCCTTCAAGTTGCCCTTGTGCAGCGGCGTGTCCACAACGCCCGGCGCGACGGCGTTGAAACGAATCTTCTCTTTCGCGTATTCGTTCGCAAGGCTCAGCGTGATCGCATCGATGCCGCCCTTGGTCATCATCGGAACCGACGCCGGAACCCCGGCCATGGGATTATCGGCCAGGGATGCGCTAATGCTGGTCACGCTGCCTCCCCTGTCTTGAGCGAGCATCTGCCGCACTGCCAGCTGCGTGATGAAAACAAACCCATCGAGGTTGGTGGAGACTAATGCGCGAAGATCCTCGGCGGTGTACTCCGTGAATGGCTTTGAAGAATAGATGCCTGCGTTGTTCACCACATGATCGATCGAACCGAACGTCTCGATCGCCGTTTTCGCCACCTTCTCCGCAGTCTCCGCCTGGCTGATATCTCCATCTACCAGCGCCAGGTTGGGAGACGGCGAGTGCCCCGCCTTTGAAATGCTTCGCGAGGTCGCAACAACGTTATAGCCGCGCTCCAGAAACGCCTGAACGATAGCGGCGCCGATTCCCTGCGAGCCGCCAGTGACGATGACTGTCTTCCCGCTTCCCATAGTGAGCTCCTATTATCCTCGGCAAACCCGGAGAAATACCGGGCGCAACTCTTCCCTGGGGAGCTGAGATTGCTGCCCCGTATTAAAATATCCGGCGAAGACTGCCACCGAATAATCGCCCTGCTCAGGCCCGCGACCACAGATGTTATTGTGTCAGCAGCGTATGCAGACGCAATATGAGACGAAGGTATTGATCGATACCTTAGTGTTAGCTCGATTCGCCACGGTCTCAACGAAGACGGAGTGACGGATCCCTTTGTGCGTTTGACAGTTACCTGGCCGAGCGCAAAGCGGACCCAGACGGGCGCATCAGCCGGAGGCGTGCAGCAATGCTTACTAATTCTGCAAGGGATTCAGCTTTCATCTTTCGCATCATGCTGCCGCGATGTGCTTTAACTGTAATTTCGCTGATCCCGAGTTCGCTCCCAACCTGCTTATTGGGCAAGCCGGCGACCACTAACGCCATCACTTCGCGTTCGCGAGCACTGAGGCACGAGTACCGGGCTTTCAAAGCCAGAATCTCTGCGGAGCGGTCAAGTAATGCCTTGCTACGTACCAACGCATGGCGAACGGCATTCAGCAGAATTTCGTCACTAAACGGTTTTGTCAGGAACTCCACAGCTCCCGCCTTCATCGCCTGCACAGTTATCGGAATATCTCCGTGGCCTGTGATGAAGATAATTGGCATCTCATGCCGTTCCACCGCAACACGTTTCTGCAGATCGAGGCCATTGAGTCCGGGAAGAGAAATGTCGAGTATCAAGCAACTTGGAACAGTTACGGGTGGATGGTTCAGAAATTCCTGTGCGGAAACGAATGTTTCCACGTCGAAGCCCTCATGGCGAAGCAAAAGTTCGAGCGATTCGCGAACAGAGACGTCGTCGTCGACGACGAGAACAATTGACGAAGTCTCTGACATCGGCAACGCCTCACCTCAAAATCAAGCGCACTCGCATGAGCAATTTTATATCTACGACACAATTCCAGAGACAACAATCATTTGACCTGAAACGCGGAATTCAGCGCCTCGAGCATCGCGGCATCACTGAACGGCTTGATCAAACATACGATCGCACCCTCCTCGATTAGCCGCGACCCTAATGTTTCGTCCTGTTGTCCAGTGATGAAAATAATGGGAATCTTGATCTTGCGACGATTCAATTCTCCTTGGAGCTCGGGGCCACGCATTCCCGGCATGGCAACATCAAGGATCAAACATTGGGTTCGCGCGATTCCGTCGGAAGCAAGGAACTCTTCAGCAGAAGAGAATGTCTGACACGCAAAGCCGAATTCCTTGAGTAGATCTGGTAGGGACTCGCGGACCGATTCATCGTCATCAACGATTGACACAAGTGAACGTGGATTTATCATGGCTATCTCAGTCCGCACTCAAAAACACATTTCCTCGACGCGGAGAACCCTGCATTTGCTTCCGCGCCGATTGGCAAAGTCGGCTGCTCCCTCCGAAGTGCCGCTCACAACACTCAGGGCTGCCCATCAACAATGCGACTGAGTTTGTCTCCATGGAGTCCCCTTCTTGGCCACACCCCACAACAGCATCATCCGCCTTGCTCCCAGCGGCGTCTATTGTACTTAGGTATCGGTTACCGGCCGCAAGCACACTCATCCAAGTCGTTCCTCCTAAGTGGGTTTGGTGACGTAGTCATTCGGAATGAAGGACGCGAAGGAGCATGACTGCAAGACGAATTCGTACGAAAGTATTGATCGATACTTTTGTCCAATGGCTTCGTATCTGCGCTTCAGGCTTAATTATGGCAGTTGAAGCGGATTTGATTCAGATCTTCGGCTCATGCCTGCGACACGGTGTCCTCTTCAAAGTTCCAAACTGTTTTAGCAGCTCACATTCAAGGAGGTCAGCGATGGAGTCGCGCTCTAGTGCCGCATTTCATGGAATGAATGGAAATCACAGTGCTGCCTCTCGAGACTTGGAGCTGGTCGCAGCGGCGAGAGCCGGATCGAACGCTGCATTCGAGGAACTCCAGAGTCGTTATTCGTGTCGCCTTTATAGGCGAATTCAATTTATAACCAGAAACCACGAAGACGCGGAGGACGCCCTGCAGGAGACGTTTCTTCATGCGTATTTGGCGCTCGATTCCTTTGAAGGAAGAGCTCAGTTCGCTTCATGGCTTACGAGGATCGCTATCAATTCCGCACTGATGGTCCTGCGTAGGCGCCGCATTCGAGCCGAAGTCTCGTTCGAACCGCCGTCGGAGTCGGGTGAACCTGCTCTAACGAGTGATGTACGGGATACCGCTTTGAATCCGGAGCAGCTTTATGATTTACACCAGAGGTCTGAGTGCGCCTTGCGTGCAATCAGCAAGCTCAATACCAACCTTCGCACCCCTATGGCAACCTGGATTCAAAAGGAGTGCTCAACGAAGGAGGTGGCTCGCACACTCGATCTTTCCGTGGCAGCGGTCAAGTCGAGAGTCTATCGTGCGCGTAAGCAGCTCACGTGCTCTGCGACGTTCAAGAGGCGCGTTCCGAATGCCGGTTCAATGTCTCGATCGAAGCGCCAGGTGGGAAGCACTTCTCATGGCCGCTCCTAAGGTTAAGACCCGTGCTCGCAAGGAATTGAGAATGCAAAGATGGCTCCTGGCCCGTCGTTCGCCATGGCCCACAAGCGTCCGCGATTGGCTTCAATAATCGAACGGCTTACAGAAAGTCCGACCCCCATTCCATCTGGCTTTGTCGTGTAAAAGGTTTCGAACATTTTGTCGGCAACTTCAGGAGCAAAGCCAACGCCGGAATCTTGAACCGAAAGACGCACCTGGTTGCCTTCCAGCTCCGTTCTGAGCACCATTTGCCGCGGTCGATCCTCGATGCTGCTCATTGCGTCGGACGCGTTGCGGAGGAGATTCAGAATGACCTGCTGAATTTGAACGCGGTCACCTTGAACAGCCGGCAGAGGATCCCCGAATTCCTGTTTCAGAATTACGCTGTTTCTCTGTAGTTCGCCCGACAGCAATGCAATGACTTCGCGAGCCGCTTCATTGAGGTCGAGTGACTCGACTTCAATTTGCTTTTTGCTGAAAAGCGTACGCAGTCGAGTGATTACCTCTGAAGCGCGATTGCCATCGCGAATCGTCCGTTGCACGGTCTCCCGCGCCCCATCGATATTCGGAGGATCACTCTTCAACATGCGAAAACAAGTACTCGCATTCGTGATGATGCCGGATAGCGGCTGGCTAACCTCATGTGCGATCGAAGCAGTCAGTTGTCCAAGCGTCATGACTCGCATCATTCTTGCGAGTTCCGCCTGAGTGTTGCGTAATTCTTCTTGTGCCTGCTTCCAATCGTCGATATCGGTTGCGAGAACATACCAGCGCGCGAGCCGGCCGTCGGGGTCCAACATGGGAAACACCCGAGCGTGAAACCACCGAAACACCCCGTCCGCCCGGCGGTAGCGGAACTCTTCGATGAGGGCCGTTCCCGCAGTCATTGCATGTGCGAACGCCGTCTCCATACGATGCAAGTCGTCGGGATGGAGAAGGTCGTTGACTCTCCAACTCTTGATTTCATCCAGCGATTTTCCAAAGTAATCCAGATATTGTTGATTGACAAGTTCGATCTCGCCACCAGGGCTCAAAGTTGCAACGAGTCCCGGGATGTTATCGACAATCTGGCGGAAATTGTTTTCGCTTGCCCGCAGGGCTTCTTCGGCCCGCTTCTGATCATCGATGTCGGTTATCAGTGAGCACCAGCAAGCAATATCTCCGTTTCTATCGCGAAGCGGACAACCTCTGTTTTGGGACCAGCGATAGACACCGTCCGCTCGCCTAAAGCGCGCCGTGACCTCATACGGACGGCCAGTGGTAAGCGCTCGGGTAAAGGCATCGATAACGCCAGGCAGATCCTCAGGATGAATCGTGTCGTTCGTTCCCCACCCACTGAGTTCCTCAACAGTCCGACCGAAGAATTCGATGCCCTGGTGGCTAACCATTTCCAGATTCCCAGTGGGCGATAACAGCGCCACCGCGCCGGGAATGCTGTCCACAATCAAGCGAGATTCGTACTCGCTTTCGCGCAACTTCTCCTCAGCGCGCTTCTGGTTATCGATGTCGGTAGTCGTACCGACGAATTTGAGGACTTTTCCCTCCGCATCGCGCAAGGGCACGGCTTGCTGGAGGTGCCACCGATAGGTCCCGTCCTGAGCGCGGAGTGACCTGGTTTCAAACGCAAAACCCTGCCCCGAACTTACTCCTTCCCACAATGCCTTCGATGCTGTTTTCCGATCCTCGGGGTGGACTGCGGCCATCCAGGCCTCGGGATGCGACCGCACGAAATCGAGGGTCTGACCGGAGAAGTCAAGCCAAACTCGATTCACGAAATCCGGTGTCCCATCTGGCCTGAGTGTCCAGGCCGATACAGGAAGATGCTGTAGCAGTCCAACCTGGAGCTGTAGCTCTTTGTTGGCTTCGGCGAGCTCCCTTGTTCGCTCCGTGACCCGCCGATCAAGTTCCCTTGCAACTTGCTTTTGCTCATTCAGGCGCAGCGCCTGCTGCAACCCGATTGCTGCCTGATTCGCAGCCACGCTAAGCATCAAGCTCTCGGTTTGTTCTGGAAAGCCGACTCTCCGGGACCCTGCCACGATGAGTCCGAGCTCGCCTTCTATTCCCATTCTTACGGGAAAAGCCGAAACCTGCTGCCCTCCCAGATGCCCTAGTACTCCTTCAGACCTTTGCTGCGGATCTTCTCCAAACCAGTGATTGAGAGCTTGCCCGATCGTCTCCCGGCTATGGCTCGTCCCGAAGAACGGAGCAGTCCTAAGCGCGTCGATCGGGGCTCTGTTGGAGTCCAGTCGTACTCGCGCATAGAGGAAGTCGAGGTCGAGTATTCCCATGAGCGCATCGAGTAATGTCTCCAGGATTCGACTCGGTTCGCTGACACTCCAGACGGCTGGAAGTGCAAGGACGCTGACCAGATCGTTCATGCAGCGCTGCAGCCGTTTGACTTCGGTCGCATGATCCGTTAGTGGCTGCTGCATACTGGTCCACCGCTACTGGGGATTTGTTCGTGCAGACCGCCGTCCGCGAAATTCACCAAGAAACTCCTCAGGAGGCGTGAAAAAGGGGTTTTGATGGAGATGCCCCCCGATGATCACTATCGGGTGTGTCCGCATGATGTCGATCACGGCATCCCCGCTGAGCTGCGTGAGATGGTAGGTACAGATAACGGCATCGTCGTATCGGCGCCAAACATCGTTCACACGCGATTCAAACTCGATCACATCCTGGATACAAGATTGATCTCCCGACGCCCAATCCATCCGGCAAACGATGCGGCTTCGTGGGTATCCTTCCACGCTCCTGGCCGAAGCCGCCATCTCTTCGAATGCTGCAAGCATCCGGTCTTGATCGAAACGTCCATCTCGTAAATAGACTTCGGTATTGATCCGGATCTGAAGCTGTCCATTTTGCTCATGAGCGGTTGAGTCGATGCCCGCCCCGGATAGACGTCGCAGATGCTCCTGGCGTGCTTCGGGATTGACAACCTGCACGGCCTTGTCTCCGCAGGACAGGCCTTCCTGGATGAAGGGGAGCAATACGCGATATTCCTCGTCGTCGCTCGCGAAAAATGCGCAGACGTGGCGCACTTCACCGAGTTGAGAGCCGGCCAGAGAAATTGGCTGCAGAGGTCGCCTCATTTGCAAGTCCTCCCATTAGGAGTTGCTTCGCGAATGGCAAGAATTGCCAGCGCAGGTGAGTATCACGCGCACAAATGTCTGACGTATGAACGAATCGTTCAAAAACGAGGCAGAGATCGAATGTCACGAATCGCGGGCTGGGGACCATGGCGTCTTACGCGAAAAGGCTTGCGCGACGTACGTGCGTAAGATTCAAGCAATTCTACAACGGCCAGGTCCCCCGTCGAGTAAAAAAACTCCCAACTCCTTGGATTTTGGAGCAAGTGCGCATCAAGATGTGACTGCGGCTGCGAACGACGCAGAGAATGCTTCCTGGCGAGTCTTGGCGCCGCCGCCCGTGGTAAATTGCGCGGTAGTGCCACTACCGTATCTCGGGGGTATATTGAAATCGACGCGCGCAAGGCCCAGATTATTACTCGCGCTACAGTTTAGATCAATAGAATGTGTGGGTTGAATGCTTTCTTCGTGCACCGTGAACTATGATGGGCAACTACTCGATGGCTGTCCGCTGCCGTGTATGGTAGGCCTTGGGGAGGGGAAATGCATCCCGCAGGTTGATCGGGACCTTCACAATTCGTCGACGTTAATCACAGTCTGGGCAATCGCTTCCGGAATGTCTTCAGGCAGATCGTGCCCGACGCAATGACTGATCATCCCATGTATTTTTATGAAGAGAGCACGTATCACGGGTGCGGTTAGTGGACACTGAAACATGCTCATACAGATAATCGACCTGCATTAGTACATTCCCGAGCGTCTCGTCTGGATTGCTCGAGATGTTGTTTGGCAGCCGAAGATCAGGAGATTCAGTCATGGGACACCTGCAGGTCGCCCTGCATCCATCGGTAAATCTCTTCTCTTATGTTCTGCGGGTCATTCGAGGATGGGATAATCATCCCCGACGCGACTAACGACGCGTACACAGCTTGTTCCGCCGCCAACCAGTCGGCCTCCGGTGAACCAAGAGGGCGTCCCCTTTGCGCCCAAAGCTTGTACGCCAGTCTCGTTACGAACTCATACCGGCTCTCATATGAAAAATCAGGGATGAGCTCGAGCGGTTGTTGCCTATCGGACGGTCGAGATTCGTCAGGCATCGTCGTTCCCTCCAATTTTGGGTCTGCGGGAGTGATCCCAGCCTCGCTCCCGGTTTCTGATCGATCGTTACAATCCTGCGAATGCAATATCCTCCCAACGGCGTCGCAGCCGATCTCAAAGTTCATCGCCAGGACGGTGCTTCATGCCACAGGATGAAAGGAGCCTCAAGCGGCACGACCGCTCCTTCGTGCCGCGGGACGAGGCGCGGCGTGTAGTCAGCAGCCGGGCGACTTGTCGGAACAGAAGCACTGTAAGTGAAAGCGCTTGTCGCTCCGGCCAAGCGTTCGCCACGTGTCATAGCTTGCGTGATTGGTTCTCCGTCTTTCTGCGCCTCCGCGTAGAGTTCAACCCCCACGGCATCGGGGTCGATATCATCAAGAAAAACCTGCACGTGAAATAGATATTGCTCGCCCTGTTGCTCGACGGTCGCGGTGCCGAATCGCAGCGCCGACCAATGTTTCGCCAGTTCCGCCTGCCAGGCTACCAGATCGGCTCCCACTGCCCCTCGATTCTCAACGCGCTGGCGAAATCCTGCCGCCGCCGAGAGATAGTGTTCTTCGGTATATTGGCGTACCGCGCGATTGGTCGAAAAGGCCGGAGTTAAGCGGGCCATGCTTTCGCGCATGCGGGCAACCCAGCCGCGTGGAATTCCATGCTCGTCGCGGGTATAGAACTCCGGGATCACCTCCCTTTCGAG
>Ga0182024_10001394_pt1 | contig 62412 bp, 58 predicted proteins | sample P32metaG_FD_120480 | JGI IMG/M metagenome (GOLD analysis project Ga0182024, IMG submission 120480) | Permafrost microbial communities from Stordalen Mire, Sweden - P3-2 metaG (Illumina Assembly) | ecosystem: Environmental > Terrestrial > Soil > Wetlands > Permafrost | place: Sweden: Stordalen...
ACTCGACCGCGCGAACACGCGACGTAGGCCGCCTTGGCGGTCAATCGTTCGGCCGCAACGACCACATGCGCGACCGTCTTGCTTTGCGACGCGTGGCTGGTCACGGCGTATCCATAGGTGAACTCCCCAAATCGCCGGGAGTCGATTCTGCGGCCGTCGGCCATCTGGATCATGCCGGCTTCGATGCCTTCGACAGTCACGATTTCCCCGTTGAGAACCCCGGAACGCCGGTCGTTGGCCCGGACGAGCAGCCGGTCGCCGGCAGACACCTCTAATTGTCGCGCTCGGGCGACCGAGAATGCGCCGCTGCGAAGGGGCAACTGCCTTTCTCCCGAGCAGGCCCGGACAAACACGCTTCCTTCGGCGACCCGCGACACCTCGAAAAATTCCCCCGCCCTGAACCCCTTTACGGGCTCGTTGAAAGTAACGACCATTCCGGCCTCATAGTTCCTCGCGTCGTTTGCCCGCGAAGTTGGTAGGTGACGTGGTATTTGAAGCGCGACAAATAGCCGCGCCGAATCCCGGGTGCGATTTCGGGGCAAGAAAGCGGGTGCGCCTTAATTTGGGCTTCCCAAGCCTCGTATTCGTCGAGAAACGCCGCTCCCAAATTCGCGGCAACCGCGAGTTCGCGGGCGGCGGCGACCAATTCCTGGTCAGCCAGCCGATTGAACGAAACCTTCACCGAATCGCCAGCCGAGCCCTGCGCAATACCGTCGCGGACGGCACCCCAGGATCGCCATCGACATCCATTTGAAGCGCCCTAACCGCGCTCACCGTCGCAAGTTCGATGTCTTCCAATCGGCGTTGGATATCAGCACGCGGCAGACCACGGCCATGAAGCTTTTTTGCGGGGCGGCTGGCAACGGTTATGGGCATGAGGAAGAGTTGTTCCGTAGTTCGGATTCCGCAAGAAAATGCCTTCAAAATATCGTTCCGTCAAGGCGCGCACCTCCCCTGCTTGGGGCCTAAAATGATCCGCAGTCGGACAGGCGAAGTTATTCTGGGTATTCGAATCCGCGACGCGTCACAATCACCCTCCGTGAACCGTGCGGATTTGGAAAGGAAATCGCCTTCGCTGTGCCGACCAGTTTTTTTTCACGTTCTCCAGATCCCCTCGTCACTAAGCTAATCGAACGAATCGACGAAGAACGGCAGAAGCACTAGTCGATCCGATGCATCGTTGAAACACACAAACGCTCGGGCAAGTCTGAGAGATTCATCTGAGAGGATCGGAAAAGGGAGGAGAAGGACGTAGACGATTTGATGGCTGTAATGGATATTCAATCTCACCGCTCAAGGGTCGGGGAATGGTCTTCGAACCTAAGCGGACGCTCTGCCCGTCTGACATGTAGAATATAAACCCGCTCCCCTCCCTGCCGGTAGTAAATCCAACAAGGCGCAACCCAAAGCTGCCGATAGTTCGGATGCCTGAATTCTGGGATCCGCCGCCCGATTTTAACAAATTTCTCGACCTGGTCGGTTACCGCCAAAATCCTGCGCACCACCACGGCGGCCGCCTTGGGCTTATCGAGCGCGATAAAAGCGGCGATTACGTCCAATTGCGCAAGGGCCGGTTCGGTCCAGATTACTTCAGCCATTTGCTCAGGCGTCGCTTGGTTTCCGCCTGAGTGCGGACGCGACCCTCCCGTACTGCCTGCTCGCCGAGCGCGATTCCCTCAAGCACCGAAATCCGTCGCGACATGGACTCATATGTGTCGACGTCGACCAAGTACGCCGCGGGCTTGCCATGCTGCGTGATCAGGATCGCATCTCGCTCTTCTTGAAGGTCGGAGATAATCTCAGTCGCTTTGCGCTTAAGGGCCGTGACCAACTGTGTCTTCATGAGTATCACTTAAGTAGCACTTTCAAATGACGTCAATTCAAAGGCCCGTAGATCTCTGGCCATAACGCCAACTGACGTCGACCTATGCGGGTATGCGGCTGGATCGATAAGGCAGAGAGCGGAATAATCATTGCAGGAATGAATCTAAGAGCTATCGTTCAATTTCCATGAAACGTGTGGTTTGGCTCGCCCTCGCCGTCTTCTGCGCCGCCCTGGCGCATGTGCAGCCGGTCGATGGCTTGGGAGCCAAGGCCAAGCACTGTCCCTGCTGCCATCCCGGCGCATGCGGGATGCCCGGATGCTGCCCGCCGCTTGCGTCCGCACCCACAGCTTTTAGCTCGGTTCAGGCCGAGTGCGTGAGGAGCGTTCTGGCGCCCCATCAGGCCCAACCCGCTCGCGGATTTGCGGACGCATTTTATGCTGCTTTCGTCGAGCCGACCAACGTTCGCGGCTCACTCCTTGCGTCCGCCAATGCGGCGCCTGCTGCAAGTGTGCCTTTGTTCAAGGCGCATTGCAGTCTCCTGATCTAAGGTCCGGAACGCAGTGTGCCCGCCCATAGCCGCGGGCTCGTGCCATCCCCTCGCGGCGCTGTCGCGTCTTCGCGCCTGTGCCCAGTTCACCCCCGTTTTGACCCTGGATCAGCCATGAAATCATTTCTTCTTCCATTCACACTTCTTGTCATCCTCTCTGCCGTGCCGCCCGGCCTGCGGGCGGCCGAAACCGCACCCACGCCGGATCAAGTCGAGGTCACTCCGGAATTCATAGACAGTCTTATTGCCGAGGCCCAAGGGCAAAATCCAGCCCTGGAAGCCGCCGGCGCCCGTGCTCAGGCGGCCAATTCGGCAGTCGCCGCCGTCCGCAAGTGGGACGATCCGACAGCCTCTTTCGGTGTTTGGGCGCCGGGCTCGGGGGGCTTCAAAAATACCCAGCAGGGCAATCTTTTCTACGGGCTGGACGAGAAACTGCCGCTTCACGGCTTGCCGGACCTCAAGCGGAAGGTTGCGGCGGCTGACGCCTCACGCGAGCAGCTCGCGGCCAGCTACGAGACGCAAAAACTCAGACGCGACCTGCGGGTCGCCGTCTACGGCGTGGCCCTCGCCGGCCGCGAGGCCGAACTGGCCGAGCAGGACCTGACCTGGCTCGACGCCACTGTGGCGGCGGTCGATCACCGCTACCGGGTCGGCCAAGCCAGCCAGGTGGATTGGCTTAAGAGCGAAACGGCCCGGGCGATGGCCAGCGACGCCCTGACGACCAAGGAGAGGGAGAGCGAGCACAGCGCCTTTGCGCTCAACCGTCTCCTGAACCGCGACCTTCATGCCGCTTGGCCCCGCGTAGCCGTCCCAGACCTTGGGCCACCAATATACTATACTCCTCAACTAGTCGCCGCCGCGCTAACTGCGGAACCCCAGCTCCAAATCATGCGACAAGAGAGCAATTCGGCCGAGGCGGCGGCAAATCTAACCCACCGCGAGCGCCTGCCCGACGTGAGTGCCGGCATCCAGGCGTGGCAGTACAGCGGCGACGGCGGGTTCCGACAAGGGACGGCCACCGTCAGCTTCAGCGTCCCCTGGCTGAATCGAAGCAGCTATGACGACGAGTGGCGGCGCGACGAAGAGCGGAAGCGAGCAAGCGATTTCGCTGCGGAAGACCAGGCTCTATCCGTCCGCGAAGAGCTGAACCACCACATCGTTGACCTCGACGCCGCCCGACGCCGGGCGGTGCTTTTCCGTGATCAACTGATCCCGCTCACCCAGCAGACCTTGGTCAGCGCCCAAGCCGCCTGGGAGCACAATCTCGGGACCTTTCAGGACATCCTCGACGCGCATCGCATGCTTGTAGAAGACCAGCTCGCGCTGGCCCAAGCGCTCACCGATCAGAACACCCTTTTCGCGGATATCTCATTTCTCACCGGAAGCCGCGACACGGGGACTTTAGCCGCCCTCGCGGGCGAACCCACCTCCGACCACGACGGGCATATTCCCGACGAATCCAAATGAAAACGATCCACTTCGCCCTTGTTCTTTCCTGCCTCGCCTTCCTGGCTGGCTGCTCCAAGCCCGGCACAGGGGACGCCGAAGCCAGTGATGTAGACTACTACACCTGCACGATGCATCCCTCGGTGCATTCAAAAACGCCGGGCACCTGCCCCATCTGCGGGATGGACCTCATACCCGTGTTTAAAAGAGCCGCGGCCGTCGCCGCCATTCTGAACGCGAAGGAAAATTCGGGCGCTCCCGCCATTTCGTCCGGGGAGGGGTCCGAGCAGCCTCAAGAGTTTACGATTCCGCTGGATCGGCAACAGTTGATCGGCATCACCTACGCCACGGCTACAACGAAGCCGCTCCGCCGCACCGTGCGCGCTGTGGGGCTGGTGTCCGCAACAACCGCCGGGCATTGGGACTACGTCGCCCGCGTGGACGGCTATGTGCACAATCTCAATGTCTTCGCTCCGGGCGATCCAGTGAAAAAAGGCCAGGTGCTGATGGACCTCTATAGTCCCGACCTGACCGCGACCGAAGGTGAATATGTCGATCTCCTGAGCATGCGCGACCAGGGCCATCGCGACCAGAATCCGGCCGCGGTGGAGAACGCGGAGCATCTGCTCGCCGGCGCCCGCGCCCGCCTGGAGCAGTGGAACATTTCCGACGCCCAGATCGACGCGATCGAGAAGGCCGGCAAAGCCGACGAATATTTGTCGCTCGACTCGCCCGTCACCGGTGTCGTCGAGGAAGTTGTCGTCCACCAAGGGCGCCATGTCGCGGTCGGCGACCACCTGGTCGATCTGGTCGATCTTTCATCGGTCTGGGTTTGGGCCGAATTCTATGAGAATGAACTGCCCCTGCTCAAGCCGGGCCTCTCCGTCACCGTGACGAGTTCGGCGCTTCCCGGTTTCGCCCTCCAAGGCAAGGTCGCGACCGTCGATCCGTTCCTCGACCCCGTGAAGCGCGCGGCCCGGGTCCGAATCGACGTGGATAATCGCGACCTGAAGCTTAGGCCCGATGCCTACGTCGATGTGACGCTGTCTCTCGACGAAGGGGAAGGGCTCACCGTTCCCTTTGGCGCGGTGCTGCCGACCGGCGAGCACAATATCGTCTTTGTGGACAAGGGCGCGGGGCGGCTGGAGCCCCGTTTTGTCCAACTCGGCGGCGAGTTTGGCGATTATTACTGGGTGACGGGAGGCTTGCAACCGGGCGAACGGGTTGTAGCCAGCGGCAATTTTCTCGTTGACGCCGAGTCGAAGGTCCAGGGCGCGTTGAAGGACTTCTGAAGCCGTCATGGAATCATCGCCTCCAGCCAAGCCGGCTCCGATGACGCTCGTCGAGCGCGTGATCGACGCGAGCGCGCGCAATCCGTTCCTCATCATCGTCCTGACGATTCTCGCCGTGGCGGGATCGTTCTGGGCGCTGCGGAACACCCCGCTCGACGCAATTCCCGACCTCAGCGACACGCAGGTCATCATTTCGACCGATTGGCAGGGCCGGTCCCCCGACTTGGTGGAGGACCAGATCACCTATCCCATTTCCACCCGCTTCATAGCCGCGCCGAAGGTGAAGTTCGTCCGCGGAGAGTCGATGTTCGGAAAATCCTTCGTCTATGTGATCTTCGAGGACGGTACCGATATCTATTGGGCGCGGTCCCGGGTGATCGAGTATCTGAATTCCGTCCGCAATTCACTCCCGGAGGGGGTCAGTCCAGTGATCGGGCCGGACGCGACCGGTGTGGGATGGGTATACGAATACGCCCTGGTTGACGACACTGGAACGCACGACCTTGCGGAGCTGCGCTCCTTCCAGGACTGGCATCTGCGCTACGCCCTGGAATCGGTCAAGGGCGTGGCAGAAGTGGCCCCTGTCGGCGGCTTTGTGAAAGAGTACCAGATTGACCTCGACCCGAACAAGCTGGTCGCCTACGGGATTCCGCTCTCGGACGTCGTGGCGAAGATCCGCATGTCGAACAACGACGTCGGCGGGAAAATCTTCGAGGTCGGCTCGACCGAATACTATATTCGTGGTCGGGGTTACATCAAGAGCCTGGCCGACATCGAAGATATCCCGCTCAGAGTGGTGAACGGCACCCCGGTCTACGTGAAGAATGTCGGCATCGTCCATTTGGGTCCCGATCTGCGGCGAGGTGTCGCCGAACTGGACGGCAAGGGAGAAGTCGTGGGCGGAATTGTGGTAATGCGCTACGGGGAGAACGCGCTCACTGTCATTGACGGCATCAAGTCGAAACTAAAGGAGATTGCTCCCTCGTTTCCGCCTGGCGTCCGGATCGTACCGACCTACGACCGGAGCGAATTGATCAAAGCCTCGATCGCCACTCTGCGCGAGAAACTGATCGAGGAGTGCCTCGTCGTGGCGGCGGTCTGCCTGATCTTCCTATGGCATGTGCGCTCGTCGCTCGTCGCCATCGTCACGATGCCCATCGCGGTTTTGCTTTCGTTTCTGCCGATGTACCGACTGGGCCTCACCTCCAACATCATGTCGCTTGGGGGCATTGCCATTGCCATCGGGGCGATGGTCGATGCCGCGATCATAATGATCGAGAACGCGCACAAGCAGTTGGAGCATTTCCGGGAGGAGCAGGGCCGGGAGCCCTCGGGCGCGGAACGGCGGGCGGTCATCATCGCGGCGGCACGCAGCGTCGGCCGGCCGCTCTTCTTTTCCCTCCTCGTCATCACCGTCAGCTTTGTCCCGGTGTTCTCCCTCACGGGACAGGAAGGCCGGCTCTTTAAGCCGCTCGCATTCACCAAGACGTTCGCCATGGGCTTTGCGGCGGTGCTCGGAGTCACGCTCGTCCCCGTCCTCATGCTGCTCCTGGTCCGCGGAAAGATCACGCCGGAGGCGCGCAATCCAATCAATCGGTTCCTCATCTGGGCCTACGGCCCGTTCGCGAATTTCGTCCTGCGCTTCCGCTGGCTCACCGTGATCGCGGCGATCCTGATCCTTGCCGCCACCGTCATCCCGTTCCGCCGCCTGGGCAAGGAGTTCATGCCGCCGCTCAATGAGGGCACGATTCTCTTCATGCCGACGGCTGTGCCGGGCATGTCCATCGGCGAGGCGACTCGAATCCTCCAGGTCCAGGACCGGCTGATTAAGCAAATCCCGGAAGTGGCGACCGTTTTCGGCAAGGCTGGCCAGGCCGATACCCCCACCGATCCGGCGCCGCTTTCGATGTTCGAGACGGTGGTCGCGCTCAAGCCCCACGACCAATGGCGCGCGGGGATGACCTGGGAGAAGATCATCGCGCAGATGAACGACACGCTGAAGACGCCCGGCATGGCGAACATCTTCTGGATGCCGATCCAGACCCGTACGGAGATGCTGACGACCGGATTCCGGTCCGTGCTCGGCATCAAGGTCTTCGGCCCCGACCTCGCGACGATCCAAAACCTTGGAGTGCAGATCGAGAAGGCCCTGACCGATCTGCCCGACACCCGTAGCGTCTTCGCGGAGCGGACGACCGGCGGCTATTTCCTCGATTTCACCACCCGGAGAGAGGTCGCGGCCCGGTACGGTCTCACCGTCGGCGATGTGAACGACGTGATCGAGACCGCGATCGGAGGCGATACCATCGCAACCACCGTGGAAGGGCGCGAGCGCTACCCCATAGCGGTGCGTTACGCCCGCGACTATCGCGAAGACCTGGACACGCTCAAACGGGTGCTCGTGCCGACGCCAACCGGCGCCCAGGTGCCGATCGGCGAACTGGCCGATCTGTCCTACCGCACGGGGCCACCCGACATTCGGGAGGAAAACGGCCAGCTCGTCGGCTTCGTCTTTGTCGATGTCACGACCGACAACATCGACGGCTACGTCCAGGCCGCGAACGCCCGGCTGGCGCAGCGCATCAGCTACCCACCGGGCTATTACATCCAATGGGCTGGCCAGTTCGAATACCTGAAGAGCGCGGAACAGCGGCTGGCGGTCGTGATTCCGTTCACACTCCTCATCATCTTCGTCCTAATCTACCTGAACACGAAATCCGCTGCCCGGACGGCCATCGTGCTTCTGGCGGTGCCCTTTTCCCTGGTCGGAGCCTTCTGGTTTCTCTACCTGCTGCATTACAACCTGAGCGTGGCTGTGTGGGTGGGGCTCATCGCGCTTGCGGGCCTCGATGCGGAGACGGGCGTCGTGATGCTCCTCTACCTCGACCACGCCTGGGACAAGTTCCAGGCCGCCGGCCGGTTGAACACGCCCGCCGATTTGCACGACGCCGTAATGGAGGGCGCGGTGCAGCGCATCCGGCCCAAGATCATGACGGTCTGCGCAATTCTCTTCGGCCTCCTGCCGATCATGTGGTCGCCCACGACGCAGTCCGGGGCAGATGTGATGAAGCGGATCGCGGCACCCATGATCGGAGGGGTGGTGACCTCGGCGGTTCTCGAGTTGCTCCTCTATCCGGTCATTTACATGCTTTGGCGGCGGCGGCATCTGCCGCAACTACGCGGGCCGGAAGCCAGGGCTCCAGGAGTTTCACGGTAACGCAATGATTCCAACCTTGGGGAAATTGACACTATGAACTGGTTTTTACAGGGATTCTACGCTGCGGGGCTCATGCTCTGGCAGACCCTTTGGGCACTCGTGTTCGGCTACACCCTCTCCGCCATGTTGCAGGTCTTCGTGCGAAAGGAACAGATGATGGAGCACTTCGGCCGCGCCAACCTGCACTCGATGGGATGGGCGACCTTCCTCGGTGCCGCCAGCTCGTCCTGCTCCTACGCGGCGACCGGGGCCGCGAAAACGGCCTTCAAGAAGGGGGCGGCGCTTCCCGTCGCGCTCGCCTTCATGTTCGCCTCGACCAATTTGGTGTTGGAGCTGAGCGCCGTCCTGTGGGTGTTCATGGGCCGGCTGTTCGTACTCGCCGAATTTGCCGGCGCGTTCGTCCTCATCGCCGTGATGTGGATCATTGTCCGGCTGACGCTGCCGAAAGGCTTGGAGGAATCCGCCCGGCAGCACTCCTCAAAGGAAGAGTCCGGCATGATGATGGGCTGCGCGGAATCCGAAGGGGACGCACGCCCCCTGCGCGCGAAAATCAGAAGCCGCGAGAGCTGGCTCGCCGTCGCCGAGGCTTTTCGGATGGACGCGGCGATGGTTTGGAAAGAGCTTTTGGTCGGGTTTCTCATCGCCGGGTTCCTGATGGTGCTGGTGCCGGAATCGTGGTGGCAATCCGTGTTCATCACGCATGCGCCGACAGGCATCCGTCTCGTGGAAAACGCTGTTGTCGGCCCATTAATCGCAATGGCCTCGTTCGTCTGTTCGATCGGAAACATTCCTCTGGCAAGCTGGCTCTGGTCCAACGGGATCAGCTTCGGCGGCGTGGTTTCGTTCATTTACGCCGATCTGATCATCCTGCCGATCATCCTGATTTATCGGAAGTACTACGGCGGCAAGGCGGCCGTGTACATTTCGGCGGTGCTGTTTGCCTCGATGGTGGTCGCAGGCATCGCGGTGGACCTGCTGTTCTCCGCATTCGGACTGATCCCGCGCGGGCCGCGTCCTCCAAGTGCGATGGAGACGGTCCATTTAGCATGGAACTATACGGGGTGGCTCAACGTTGCGGCGCTGCTGGCGGTGGCTTGGTTCTTTTTTGCCCGCCACCGCAAGACGGATCCGCACCAAGGGCACGGCAGTTAGGTTTCGATGAGTTTGCCGCCGCGCGTCAAGAATCGATCGGCATTCCTCGCGACTTGACCCGCCAATGGCCCCTTGCCAGCCTCGGAATGGCCGGCATGCAATCACCCGATTATGATATCGTCGTCGTTGGAGGCGGTCCGGGCGGTAGCGTAGCGTCCGCACTGGCGCGGAAGCGCGGATTCCGGGTTCTCGTGGCCGAGAAGGAGCGGTTCCCCCGCTTCCATATCGGCGAGTCCCTGCTCCCGATCGGCAACGCAATCCTGCGGGAAGTCGGGGTGTGGCCCCGGATCGAGTCCGCCGGATTCATCCACAAGTACGGCGCGGCCTTCTTTTCGGCCAACGGGCGCGCCAAAACCGAAATCATGTTCAGCGACGGGATCATCCCGGGACTGGAAAGCACGTTCCAAGTGGAGCGCTCCAAGTTCGACGGGCTGCTGCTCAACCACGCGCGGGAGCTCGGTGCTGAAGTCTGCATGGAAACCCTGGCGGAGGCGGCCGAATCGGAAGGCGGTTTTCATCGGATACGGCTGAAAGGACCGGATGGAACGAGGACGGTGAGCGCCTCCTGGGTGATTGATGCAAGCGGGCGGGACAACCTCTTCGAGGCCGGGAAGGCGCGGGAGCTCTCGTCGCTGCCTTTTCCCAAGCGTGTGGCGATCTACAGCCATTTTCGGGGGGTCGCCCGGGCTCCCGGCCGCGCGGGGGGCCATACGGTCGCTGTCCGCCTGGACAACGGGTGGTTCTGGCTGATCCCACTCGACGCCGAAAAGACCTCCGTGGGGCTCGTAACCACAGTCGAGGCGATGCGCAGTTCGGGAATGAAGCCCGAGGCGCTTTTCGCCCGCGCGGTGGCCGAGTCGGCGAAGCTCACCGAGCTGGTTGGAAGCGCCGAGGCGACCATGCCCTTCTTCGTAACGAGCGATTACAGCTATTTTCGCAAGAGTTTGGCGGAAAAGCGGCTGATCCGAATCGGGGATGCCGCGGGTTTTCTCGATCCGATCTTCTCGACCGGGGTCTACATGTCCATGTTCTCCGCCAAGATCGCCGTGGGAATGGTCGCCCGGGCCCATGCCTCCAAACGGGACCTGACGGCCGCCGAACGGCGGCGCTACACCTCGAAGGTTAAGGGCCACGCCGGCGTGTTTCAGAAGCTGATCGCCTCCTTCTACCACAACGACGGATTTGCGGTCTTCGTCTCACCGGTGGTTCCCTGGCGGACGCGGGACGCCGTATGCTCCATCGTCGCCGGCCACGCCAGCCTGCCATGGCCTGTGTGGTGGCGCTTTAAGGTGTTTCTCACCGCCTGCTGGTTGCAGCGCCACGGTTATCACGTCAGCCCGCCGGTCGACTACGGCGCTTCGCCCCTGGCGCCCGCCGCGCAACGCTAGCCGTTTGGCCGCCACCACCGCTGCCCTTGACGGAGTGGGCGGCGGGTGGCATCCTGCAGGCGATGAACGCCACGGAAAAAAATCGGCGGCATTCTCCGGGTACGGCACTTGATCGCCGCAATTTCATCAGAGTCGGCGCCCTCGCCGGCGGCGGACTTTTGGTCGGCACCTATTTTCGCTTTGGAAATTCGTCGGCTCTGGCGCAGGCGGCTCCTGCCCTTTCCGCAAATTTTACTCCGAATGCGTTCATCAGCATCGCCCCCAGCGGCGCTGTGTCGCTGATTGCGCCAAACTCCGAAATGGGTCAAGGGGCCAAGACAGCGCTCCCGATGATCATCGCCGAGGAACTCGACGTGTCGTGGGACCAGGTGACGGTCACACAAGGCGATTTGAATCCGGCGTATGGCCGGCAGATGGCGGTCGGCAGCGGATCGACACCGGGAAATTATGGACCGCTGCGGCACGCCGGCGCGGTCGCGCGGGCTCTGCTCGTGGAAGCCGCCGCGCAGACTTGGAGCGTGCCCGCGGGCGAATGCACCACCGAGAACGGCACGGTCATTCACCGAGACTCGAATCGGCGCCTGACCTACGGCGAACTCGCGGGCAAAGCCTCGACTCTGCCGCCGCCGTCGGCTGCGCCCAAGGATCCCAAGGATTTTAAGCTGCTGGGCACCCGCGTTGCGGGCGTCGACAATCGGAAGATCGTCACGGGCCAGGCGCTCTATGGCATCGACCAGAAACTGCCGGGCATGGTCTACGCCGCCTATGTCAAGTGTCCGGTCTTCGGAGGCAAACTTGGCAGCGCGAATCTCGACGACGTGAAGAGTCTTACCGGCGTGCGCGATGCCTTTGTGCTCGACGGCATCCGCGGTCTCACTTCCGGCGTGGCCATCGTAGCCGACTCGACCTGGCTTGCATTCAATGCCGCACAGAAACTCAAGGTTCAGTGGAACGAAGGCCCCGGCGTCAGCCAAAGCAGCGTCGAAATGGCCACGCAGGCGGAGGCGCTCGGCAGGGCCGCGCTAACCGCCGACTTGCCCGCCGGCGCCACTCGCATCGAAGCGGCTTACCATTACCCCTTTCTCGCCCACGCCACGCTTGAGCCGCAGAATTGCACCGCCTTGTTCGAAAACGGCGTCATGGAGATGTGGTGCCCATCGCAGGTTCCCTCCTCTGGCCAGCGTTTGGTGACCCAAGGTTTGGACTTGGCCCCCCGCGATGTCGTCGTTCATGTGACGCGGATTGGCGGCGGCTTCGGCCGGCGGGGCAGCAACGAGTTCTCGCTCGAGGTCGCCGCGATCGCGAAGAAACTCGAAGGCACGCCCGTAAAGCTCACTTGGACGCGCGAACAGGATTTCGCTCACGACAACTATCGCTCCAACGGCTGGCATTTCTTCCGAGCCGGCGTGGACGGCGCAGGGAAGGTTGTCGCGCTGCACGATTCCTTTGTCAAAATGCAGGGCGGCCCCGGCGATATGACGGGCGGCGGATTTCCATTCAACGCCGTGCCGGGCTCCCAAGTGTACTCCAGCAAGATCGCAGGCACTGTGCCGACGGGATATTGGCGTGCTCCCGGCGACAACGGAAACACTTGGGCCACGCAATCGTTTGTGGATGAACTGGCTCACGCCGCCGGTCGCGATCCGCTCGATTTTACCCTCGATCTGCTCTCGGCGATCCCCGGCGAGCCAGCGGGAGGACGGGAGGGACGCGGCGGCGGGTTTGTCGTTTCGAAGATGGAGGCCGTCCTGAAGCTCGCCGCGGCAAAGGCGGATTGGGGCAGGAAACTGCCGCGCGGCCAAGGACAGGGTTTGGCAATCGGCCACTCAAATAACGCGTATGTCGCGATCGTCGCCGATGTGTCCGTCAGTCCCCAGGGAGTTCTTCGGATCCAGAAACTCGTTGCCGCAGTGGATGCCGGGCTCATCGTCAACCTCAGCTCGGCGGAAAGCCAGGTGCAGGGCTCGATGATCGACGGAATTGGCGCCGCGTGGTTCCTGAAAGTCACCATCGAAAAGGGTGCCGCCGCGCAGGCCAACTTTGACGACTATGCGCTGCTGCGCATGCAAAATGCGCCGCCGATCGTGGATGTGCACTTCATCAAGTCACTCTCCCCGCCCACGGGCCTGGGCGAGCCCGCGCTTCCGCCCGCCGCTCCCGCAATCTGCAACGCAATCTTTGCCGCGACCGGCAAGCGCATCCGGACCTTGCCCATCGTCAATGAAGACCTGAAGTGGTCGTGAGATCCGGATGTCCCCGGCCCTGCTCCGGGGATTGGGCGGCTCAACGCTTTGAATCGGGGGATTCGAACAGGAGTTCGATTTCTTCCAATGTCTTGCCCTTGGTTTCCGGCAAGAGGAACGCAGCCGTGAGGAAATAGACGACCGTGAAGCCCGCGAACACGAAGAACATCATCCCGTAGCCGTAGCGACCGACCGTCGGAAGAAAAACCGCCGCGATCGTCGTCGAAACGGCCTGGTTGATTAGCAGCGCGAAGCTCATGCCATTGGAGCGAATTCGGGTCGGCATCAGTTCCGACAAAGCGAGCCAGGCGCAAACTCCCGGCCCGACCGCAAAAAAGGCCATGAAAGCATATATGAACGCCGCCGTGAGCCATCCGTTGAATTCGTCAGGCACCGGTGTGACGAGCGCGTTGTCGATCTTTAGCGGAGCCGTGCGCGCGTATTCCAGACTCGCGAACGGATTTGAGAAAAAAGCGATGATCTTGTTGGCGGGCACGCAATCTGCGCGCGCAATCTCCACCGGCGATCCGTCCAAGTCGTCGGAACGGAAGGGTTTCGTGGCCGCCCGAAAACCGCCATACGAGTAGATGACAGTCAAGGTGCACGGCCTCTCCGCCATGGCCCTGACAGCGTCTCCAGCGGAGGCCAGGAATGCGGCGGCGGAAGCGCCGTGGAAGGGCATCGTGACGCTTTGATCCGGGGTTACCAGTGCCTGAACCGCCGGTGCGCAGTCCAACCGTTGGCTTTCGGTCCGGCGGAAGATCACGCCGACGGCCACCAGGGACACGATGATGCCCGCCGTCCCGAGCGATAGCAGGAACTTGCGTCCCTTCCTGTCCACCAGCATGAAACCGGCGATCGTCGTCAGAAAGTTGACAATGGTCAGGAGCACGTAACCCCAGTGGGCCTGAACGTCCGAAAGGCCCGCCTGGAGGAGGATCGTCGTATTGTATCCGATGATCGAATTCACACCGGTCGCCTGGTTGCAGGCTAGGATCAGGCACGCGAGAAGAAAGGGAACGACGTACTTTTTCCTCAGGAGCGAACCCTGCCCGCCCGCAGGACGGGCGGCGTTGCCCGTCGCCCGCGCGGCGCGCTCCGCAGATTCCGCCCGGTCCATCTCCTCGAGTTCGACTTGAGCCTGCTCGGGCACGCGGGAACGCAGGAGCGCCGCGAGCGAGGCCTCTCTTTTCCCGCGCCGGTGCAGCCAGCGGGGCGACTCCGCCACAAGGAGGCTTCCCAGCACGAAGAGAACACCCGGAGGCAGCGACACCCAGAAAATGCTCCGCCAAGCGAGGTCCTTGAAGGCCAGAAGGCGTGCTGGGTCGCCCAGTTTCGCGACCTCGCTCACCCGGATGCTGAAATACATTCCTATGCCCGCGGCGGCGACGATTCCCAGCGTCAAAAGCCACTGGAAGATGCCCGTCCCCTTGCCGCGGCTTGCGGCGCCGAGGCACTCGGCCAGATAGAGCGGAACCACCACGCCGATCAACCCGCCGCTGACACCCTGAAGCAGGCGCCCGAGGACAAGCGGCCCATATCCGTGCGAGAGCGCGATCATGGGAATGCTCGCGATGAAGAGAACTCCGCTCAGAGTCATCAGGATCTTGCGCCCGATCGCGTCGGCGAGCATCCCCGCAAACAGCGTGGAAACCACGCTTCCCAGCAGCACGGCCGCGACGATAAAGGAGAGCTGCCCGGCGTTCAGGCCTGAAGTGGCCTCCAGATAAGGAAGGGCTCCGGCTATGATGCCGACATCGACGCCGTACAGGAGGCCACCCAAGCCTGCGACAAACAGGAGAAAGCGGTTGTAATTTTGCAGCGGTCGCGGGAGGGGCATAGTTACTGGGCGCAGCCGAAGGCGCCCGGTCTACAGCGGAGCATCGCGAAGGAATTCCTCGGGAGAGTATCTCTTGAACGACTCGATCGCCTCATATTCCGCCAAACCGAGCGCGTTGTAGGTTTCGGCGAGCTTTCGGCTCCTATCCTCCGTTCGTTGCCAGAATTCGCGCTGATCGTTCCCCATGAACACCGCCTGGTCCTTTTGGGTCTCATGCCGGAAGATGGCGCGGCGCCGTCGCAGTACCTCTTGCGGACTGAGCGGCACGGCCAGATCGATCTCGTCCGGACCCCATTCGGCCCAGGCGCCGCGATAAAGCCACAGCTCGCTCTCGCCAACCCATCCCCGGCCGGTTTGTCCCGCCAAAGCGTCCCGCAGCGCGCGCAGGCAAAGCCGGTGCGTGCCGTGCGGGTCGTCGAGATCGCCTGCGGCAAAGATGAGGTGGGGCATCAACTCGTTGAGCAGCTCCGCCATTCGCGCGATATCCCCTTCCCCGAGTTCCCTCCTCCGGCCGGCGCTTTTGTAAAAGGGCAAATCCATGAAATGCAGCTTTTCGGGGCGCACGCCACACATCCGCGCCGCCGCGACAGCTTCCTGCCTGCGGATGAGGCCTTTCCATCGTATCACCGTGGGGCTGTCCGGCAAAGCGCCCGTCGCCTCGTAGGCGCCGCAAAGCAACCTGAGCCTTTCCGCCCCATCGGCATCGCCGAGCTCCCCATATGCGGCAAAACGCAACGTGCGCCAAAGGGATTCGTCGGAAACCGCCGTCGCGCCCGACACCTGGTAGGCGATGTGAACGTCGTGGCCTTGGTCGACGAGGCGGCAGAGCGTTCCGCCCATTGAGATCACATCGTCGTCGGGATGCGGCGAGAAGACGAGGATTCGCTTTGGAAAAACACGCGCCGAAGGGGAGCGCAAGGGCCGCACGGGAGCGTCCCCCGGCTTTGTTCGCTTTGGATCGCGGCCGCCCGGCCATCCGGTGATCGTGTGCTGGAGCTGATAAAATCCGTCGAGGTTCGCCTCGTAGGCGGAACCTTTCACTGAAATCAGATCCTGCAGGCCGGCCTCGTTATAGTCGTCGTCGGTCAGCTTGAGAATGGGTTTCGAGCGGGTCTGAGAAAGCCAGAGAATCGCCCTTCGCGTCATTCGGGCATCCCAGGCAAGACCCTGATCCTCCAATGGACCGAGAAGCCATGGCGTCCGGATCCGCGTGAGGCTGCCCGCGGCCGCCTCGTCGAGGACGAACGCCGCGTTGTCGTGCTCCTGGAGGAAAGAGGCGGCCACTTGCGCCGTGGCTGGCCCCTCGATCGCCGCGCGCGTGATGGAGTCCTTGTGCTGCCCCCAGGCCATCAAAACGATCCGCCGGGCCTCCAGGATCGTTCGCACCCCCATCGTGATCGCATAGTGCGGCGTGTGTTCGTCGCCTCCGAAGTCGCCGGCCGCGTCCCGGCGAGTCAGCGGATCAAGCGTTACCAACCGCGTGCGCGACCTTCGGGCGCTGCCCGGTTCATTGAAGCCGATGTGCCCCGTACGGCCGATGCCAAGGATCTGGAAATCGATTCCGCCGGCAGCCCGGATACTCTCTTCATAGCCGCGGCAATGCTCGTCGACCGATCCGGGCTGCCCCGTCCCATCCGGAACATGGGTTTGCGCCGGAGGGATGTCGATATGGTCGAACAGATGCGCCTGCATAAAGCTCCGGTAACTTTGCGGATGGGAAGGCGCCAGGGGGTAGTACTCGTCGAGATTGAAGCTCGTCACATTCGCGAAGCTCAGCCCCTCTTCGCGGTGCATTCGGACCAATTCGGCGTATAAACTGAGAGGCGTCGATCCGGTGGCCAGTCCGAGCACCGCGCGGCGTTTCTCATCTTGCCGCTTCCGGATCAGAGCCGCCACTTCCTTCGCAACGGCGCAAGAGGCTGCCACGCTATTCGGGAAAACCGCGAGGGGCGCATGTTCAAAGCTGCTCGGGGAAACGACGGGCAGGGCGGATGCGGCACTCATTACGGTTGATTATAGGGCCCCGTCGCCGCAGTGAAATGCCAAAAGCGGGCCCAAGATTGCAATTTTCGCGCCAGCGGCTCGCGTATGCCGGCTTGATGCGAGGGGATTCCAAGGATTTGCTTTAGCGGCCAACCTAAAGTCCCCCTCCCAATGAATACCCCGTTCCCCCTAGGCAATGCCTCGATAAAAAAAACCGCGATCTTGTCGACTCTCGCCGTTTTGGCGTTGAGCGCTCTTCCGGCGCATGCGCAACCTCTCCCGCCGCTTCGCGTGTCGGACAACGGGAGACTCTTCGTCAAGGAGGATGGCTCGCCGTTTTTCTACCTGGGCGACACTGAGTGGGGGCTGTTTCACCTCACCCGCGAAGACGCCGAATTATATTTGAAAGACCGTGCGGCCAAGAAATTCACCGTCATCCAGGCCGTCGATGCATTTTGGGGCGGCTTGGAAAGGCCTAATGCCTACGGCGAAACGGTCTTCGAAAACGGCGATCCCACCCACCCCAATGAGGCTTACTTCAAACACGTGGACTGGGTGGTGGACAAAGCCGAGTCGCTCGGCCTGTACGTCGGAATGGTGCCGATATGGTCCAAGGAGTATGTCCAGCAGGATCCAAAGCTCCTGGAAAATCCGAGCTTCGCGCCATCCATTCGATCGGCAATCCGCGCCCAAAGGCCATCGGTCCTGGACAAGGCGAGCGCGTATACCTATGGCAAATTCCTCGGCAGCCGCTATGGCAACAAGCCCATCATCTGGATTCTGGGCGGCGACTGGTTTGCCGATGGCATAGAGGACGTCTGGCGGGCGCTTGCGGCCGGCATCTCCGCGGGCGGCGGCGGGGCGCAACTGAAGACCTATCACCCAAAATCGCCCCGAAGTTCGTCTCAATGGTTCCACAACGACCCATGGCTGAACTTCAACATGCTTCAAAGCGGCCACACGAGCCTCAACCGGAATTACGACCTGGTCGCGGCGGACTACGACCGGCTCCCCGTGAAACCAGTGGTTGACGGCGAGGGAGGGTACGAGGGATATAACGGAATCGAACCCTACCTCGTGCGCCGGATTGCGTACTGCGGAGTCTTCGCCGGGGCCGCCGGGTATACGTACGGGGCCAATGGAGTATTCGGAGCGACCAGCAGAAGCTCGAGAAGCCAGTCGGCGGGCAGTCGGCCGGCAATCGGAGGCGCACCGGGCGCCCAGGACGAAGAGGCTCCTGCAAGAACTCCGAGCATGCCGTGGAAGCAAGCGCTGCAACTGCCCGCCAGCTCTCAGATGCAGTACCTGCGGGCTCTGATCGAATCGCGGCCCATGCTCCTGCGGATTCCAGACCAATGGCTGATCGGCAACGACCCTATGGGCACATCCGACCGCATACAGGCCTGCAGGGCGTCGGACGGAAGTTATGCGTTCATCTACACCGCTACCGGCGCAAAACTGGAGATCCGGATGGTCGATCGTATTTATGAGAAGTTATCGGGAAATAGGATCAAAGCCTATTGGTACGATCCGCGGCTCGGCACCTCGGCATTTATCGGAGAGTATCCAAAGACGGAGTCCAGGACATTCACGCCGCCCTCCAGCGGCCGCGGGAACGATTGGGTTCTTGTGCTCGATGACGCGGCTAGGAACTTCCCGGCCCCAGGCACAGACGTCAGATAAACGTATGACTCAATCCCCAATAACCCTATTATGAATATACAAAGACTCCTCGCCCCCTGCGCGGCCGCGCTTTGCCTGGCCCCGGCCGCCAGTCCGATGTTCGGCGCAGATGCCGGGCCCGCACCCGGTGTCGGCACCGCCGAGACTGTCCTGCATTTCCGCGGGGGACCGGCGACGCCCGCCGACTTGGCGGAAATGGCCAAACTCTCCGCCCTCCCCGCCCTGGCTCCCGGCGCTGGAGACGGCGATTACCTGGTGAAACCGCCCTATTCTGCCGCCCCCGAACAGACGCCGCAGGCGGATGCGCCAAAGGGCCGGATCGTTCGGTTCACCTTGAAGACGGCGGACAGTAAATTCTATCCCGACACCGGGCTGCGCGGAACCGTCCCCACCCGCGCCGTGGTGGTATACATCCCGAGCCAGTATGTTCCCGGCACCCCGGCACCCTTGCTCGTAACCCACGATGCGATGGGCTCCCGCAACAACCAGCTGCCCACGATTCTCGACAACCTGATCGCCGCGCATCGGGTGCCGGCCATGGTGGCGGTGATGGTTTCAAACGGCGGCGGCGACGCCCGCGGCAGCGAACGAGGCCTTGAATACGACACGGTGTCCGGAAAGTTTGCCGAGTTCATCGAGGCGGAAGTGCTGCCGAAAGTCGCCGCGGACTATAACGTCACGTTCACCAGGGATCCCGACGGGCGCGCCACGATGGGCGGGAGCTCGGGCGGGGCGGTGGCGTTCACGATGGCTTGGTTTCATCCGGAACTGTACCGGCGCGTGCTGACCTACTCGGGCACTTATACTAACAACCAATCGCCGGAAAATCCGGCCTGCCTTCACGGCGCCTGGGAATATCACGAACACCTGATTCCCCAGAGCGCACCGAAGCCCCTCCGCATTTGGATGGAAGTCGGCGAAAAAGACAACGGCTCGGTCAACACCGCCGCCGATTTTCACAACTGGGTCATCGCCAACGAGCGGATGGCGGGCGTTCTGAAGGCGAAGGGCTACCACTACCAGTTCGTCTTTGCAGTCGGCGCGGGCCACGTCGACGGACGGGTCGTCGCGCAGACGCTGCCGCAGGCCTTGGAGTGGCTGTGGCAGGGCTACAAGCCGGCGGAGTAAGGACCGCGCCGCCCAAATTTGTCAGCTCAACCTTTTTTGCTATGTGCAATGCGCTTGGCGATGTCTGGGCTGAAGAACAGTTTGCCGTTGACCACATCGCGTATCGCATCGGTGAGAGTCTCTGTGGCCGTCTGCTTTTCAAGAAACCCCACTGCGCCGACCTCGGTTCCACGCTTGATATACGCATCGTCACTGTGCGCGGAGAGGATGAGCACTTTGGCCGCGGGATTGGCGGCAAGAATTTGTCGCGTCGCCTCCATGCCGTTTAGCACCGGCATGGCGATGTCCATCAGGATGACATCGGGCTGAAGGGTCTGAGCCATCCTCACCGCTTCTCGGCCATTCCGCGCCTGCCCGACAACCTCCAGCTGACCAGCCGCCTTCAACAATACACACAGCCCCTTACGCACGGCAGCATTGTCATCCGCCAGCAAAACGGTGATTTTCTCTATCGGACTCATGCGGCACCCGACCGGTAATTTCATAAGCGCGGCCAATCTGCAGACGCGGAGGAGTCCGCGCCAGCATCCGTTGCCGACTATAAGTGACAATTGACATCGGCACCATGGGGTGCATCCCTACCGAATGCGAAGCCAGTCTCTCCGCCCGGCGGGCTGCAATCAACGCGGATGCGGCCGATGCGGGACCGTGAGTAGGAGGACGGGTATGTCGCGCGTGCGTTTGTCGCCTTTGACGCGTCGCAGAAACTCGGCACCCGACATCCGGGGCAGGTCGCGAACAAGCAGGATCAGTTGTGGGCGCACGGGCTTCCGCTTGGCATAATGGCCGGTGCCGAACAGGTAATCCAATCCGGCCTCTCCGTCGCGGACGATCCTGAGCGGATTCGCAAGCCTCGCCCGTTTGAGCGCGCGCGCGGTCGCGGCCGCCGCCGCAGCGTTGTGTTCCACCAGCAAAATCTCCCGCACTTCGTTTGGCGCCGGATCCGCGCCCGCGTGCATGGTTGTTCCAGACGGCGCGATGGCATGCGAGAGCAGATTCGCAATGGTAAGTTGCAGCGCCTTCGCCAGATTCGCGATGGTCCCCAGTGTCACATTGCGCGCACCCCGCTCAACGTCCGCGACGTAGGTCCGGTGCAGGTCGGCGCGCCACGCCAGTTCCTCCTGTGTAATTCCCAAGAAGTGGCGGCACCTGCGGATGACCGTGCCGAGCCTATGTTGGAGGTCTAAATCAGCTCTTGTACCATGGTGCTTTTTTGCCACTGAGCCCAGTGTAACAGCCTACACAATAGACTATAAGTGACAATCGGGCGGCAGCGATGTGAAGTCGTTCTCAACGCCCAACCGGCCGCCATCAACGATAATGCGGCCGACGCGAAACCTTCAGGATCACGACGGGAATGTCGCGCGTGCGTTCGTCGGCCTTGACGCGTCGCAGGAATTCCGACCCCGACATTCCGGGCAGGTCGAGCACGAGCATGATCAACTGCGGCCGCACCTGCTTCCGCCTGGCATATGGGCCGGAGCCGAACAGGTAATTCAACGCGGCCTCTCCGTGGCGGATGATCTTTATTGGGTTCGCGAGCCTCGCCCGCTTGAATGCGCGCGCCGTCTCGGCCGCCGCCACCACGTGGTGCTCCACCAGCAAAATATCTCGGACCTCATTCGGTACCAGTTCCGAGACGACAAGCGGTGCAGTTTCAGGCGGCGGGGTGACATGCGCGAACAGATGCCCAACGGTGATCTGAAGTGTCACCGATAGATTCGCGACAGTCCGGAGCGTCACGTTGCGCTTCCCACGCTCGATGTCTGCAAGGTAAGTGCGGTGGATGCCAGCCCGCCATGCCAGCTCCTCCTGGGTAATTCCCAACCGGTGCCGACAGGCCCGAACAACTGCGCCGAGCCTGGTTTGGAGGTCTGCGTCGGCGCTTAGAACATGGTGTCGAATTGTCACTTTGTTTTGGCTGGTCTGTCAGCGATCTCAACGGTCATCCACGAACTATGGGCAAAAATCGCAACTGCCGCCAGGGGGTGTATGCCTAACGTATGCGCGGCCCAACAGGCGAAGGAAGGCTTGCGGTGTCGCGCCCGCTGGGTTTCACCGCAGTGTCCCAGTGCTTCAGCAGGAAGCTAGGTAAAGGCCCCATATCGGCGGTGGCGCAGAACACGTAATCTGCAACATGAAACTGCCGGCATTCCATCTCAAGCGGTACCGGCAAATTGCCTCGCTGCTGTGGAAATACGGCCGCACCGACCTGGTGCAGCAAATGAGCGCAGAGGAGGGCTTCGGCGTTGACGAATTGACGTCAGCGGAAGGAAAACCGTTGACGGACACCGCCGTTACTCCCGCCGGGAAATCCTTGCCCGAGCAACTGGCGGATGATCTGGAAGCGATGGGACCGACCTACGTCAAGCTGGGGCAGGTGCTCGCCGGCCGGCCGGATTTGCTGCCCGACGAGTACTTGAAGGCACTCGCGCGGCTGCAGGACAGGGTGAAGCCATTTTCCTACGCTGAGGTTGAGGAAGTCGTCATGACCGAGCTCGGCGTGAGAATTTCCAAGGCGTTTTCGCGTTTCGATATTGAACCGGTGGCCGCCGCCTCGTTGGGGCAGGTGCATCGCGCGGCGTTGCGGGATGGCCGGGCGGTGGTCGTAAAGGTGCAGCGCCCGAACATCCGCCGGCAAATCGCCGAGGATTTCGACGTGCTGGAGCAAATTGCCGCTTTCCTCGACGGTCACACGGCAATAGGCCGCCGCCACCGCTTTCTCGTCATCCTCCAGGAATTCCGCCTGACGATCCAGCAGGAGCTCAATTACGAGCGCGAAGCGCACAACCTCATCGCACTCGGCAAGAACCTCGAGAAATTCAAGCTAATCCAGGTGCCGCAGCCTGTGCCGGATTATTATACGCGGTCAATCCTGACCATGGAGGAAGTGCAAGGCCAGAAGATAACCGCGCTCGGCCCCCTGGCCCTGCGCGACCTGAAAGGCGCGCCGCTGGCCGAGGAATTGTTCAAGGCCTACCTGCAGCAGGTGCTTGTGGACGGATTGTTTCATGCCGACCCGCATCCCGGGAATGTCTTCATCACAAACGACGGGCGCATAGCTCTCATAGACCTTGGAATGGTGGGTCACACGGGGCCAGCAATGCAGGAAAACTTCCTGAAAATCCTGCTGGCGATCAGCGAGGGAAACGGCGAGACCGCCGCAGAAATCGCGATCCGGATAAGCGAGAAACTGGAGGAATTTGCGGCGCCCGAGTTTCGCCGACGAATCACGCAATTGGTGGCGCTGCGGCGGGACCAGGGATTGGAGGAGCTCAATGTCGGCCGCGCCCTCCTCGAATTGAGCAGCATCGCCCAGGAGAACGGACTCATTGCCCCAAGCGAGCTCGTGTTGATCGGGAAAACCATGCTGCAACTCGATGAGATCGGCCGCATACTCAATCCGGAGTTTGATGCCAACGCCTCCATCCGCCGTAATGTCGCCGCTCTGATGGCCCGGAGCCTGGGCAAGGATCTCACGCAGGGAAGCATTTTTGGCAAGCTGATCGAGATGAAGGAATTCGCGGTCGAACTGCCTTCCCGACTCAACCGGATGCTGGAAACGGTCACCAACTCTGAGCTGGAGGTGAAGGTGAACGTCCCCGACGCAAAGATGATGTTGAACGGCATGCACAAGATCGCAAACCGCATTACCTTGGGCATCGTGCTGGCCGGATTGATAGTCGGTGCCTCATTGCTTGCGCGCGTGCCGACCCGTTTCCAGATCTTCGGCTATCCCGGGCTGGCCATGCTTTGCTTTATCGCAGCAGCGACCGGGGGCTTCTGGCTCATAATGAGGATCCTTATCTCGGACTACAGAAGCCGCAGGAAGATTCCGCGTTGAACACAAAAAGACATTCCTCGCAGCTTGCTGCGAGGTTTCCGTGGGCCGTTGGGACGCCGCTCTTTGGCGGCGTTCAATGGTCGTCGTAAATCCGCCCCCTCACAATGCTCCATGCCGCCAAAGATGCTCTCGCCAGCCTGGCCGCTCGGACCTGGGCCGACAATATGATCGCCCGCTATGGCAAGGTGCAGGGCCTGAGAATCGACTCCCGCCTCAAAACGGTGGAAGTCTGCTGCCTGTTGGACGGCGAGCTGACACCCATCACCATCCGGATTGAGAACTACGTGGTGGAAGCCGAGCTGGACAAAAAATTCATTCGCGCGACCGATTTCATGTGCTCGCGCCCCTGGCTGCAAAAATTCCTGACTGACTTTGGTCCCCAGAAGCGGATCGAGCTACCACCCTGGGCAGCCTCAGCGTTATGATCCGGTAGGCAAAGACCCCATGGCGACGGTCGCAGTGGAGTGGTATTCTGCACTCATGGGAACACTATTATTTATTATCGTCCTTATTCTTCTGTTCGGCGGCGGCGGTTTTTACTTTGGAGGGCCGGCCATCGGTGGAGGAGGGCTCGGCCTGATTCTTTTGATCTGCCTCATCGTCTTTTTGATGGGCGGATTTCGTTCGAAAGCATAGTGGGATATTCTTTCCACCGCGAGCCTCGCCCGGGTTGACCGGAGGATGGCCCTGCAGGATGAGGCTCAAGAAAGACCTCAGGCCTCCAGTATTGAATTTTAAATTCAATACTGGAGGCCTGAGGTTTTTCTTGAGCCGAGGTTTTTCTTGAGCCTCCGCTTATTCTCGCAAGCGGCCGCGCGTCAATTCACCTTGGCGGAAAATCCCGCTGCATTGAGAGCATCAATCGCAGCCTTGGCATCGAAGTTCCCGGTAATCTGGAACGAGTCCGCATCCTTTGCCGCGGTCGTGCCCGTGACCCCGCTCACTGCGGCGACCGCCTTGTTCACCGCCTTGACGCAACCGTTGCAGCAGAGGTGCACGTCATTGACGGTCAGCGAACTCACGGTACCAGCCGGCACCGAGCTTTGAATCAAATGAATCGCGGGATCGCTCGGCTTGCCATAGAACCCGGCGCCAACGAGCGCATCGACAGCCTTCTGGGCGGTATCCTCGTCCGAAGCCGTGACCGTAACGGTTTGCGCGTCCTTATCCGCCGCGGCTGAAGACCCGGTAACCGACGAAACCGCTTTCTGCGCATCCTTGACGCAACTGCTGCAGCAAAGGTGCACATCGCTGAGTGTGACTGTATAGTCTGCGGCCCGGGAAACTGCGCCTGCGGCGACAAACGAGGCAAGCACAAGGAGGGAACGGCTGCTATTCATAAGAGGGAAGAATTACGGGGGTTTTCGGACGATGTAATTAAAGCCAAAGAGGAGTCAACGGCGATCGGGTGATCAATGTGAATCGTACCTGACATTCGTCACCTTGTTGTTCACCAGGGTCACCCGCACGCGCTCGTACCATTGCCTGTAGGAGGGAGAATTCAAGAGCGCCCAGCCCCCGCCGTAACCCCAGCCTCCCCAACCTCCCCTGCCCCGGCCGTAACCGCCGCCATTGCCGATTCCACCCCAGCCCGGAGCATAGAAGCTGTAGTAAAGCGGATAGGAACCGGCCACCAAATCAAAATCGAAATAATGCCACACTTCCGACTCGGAGGCGCTCGTTCGCCGCACGGTTACGCGGTCGGGTTCGCCCAGAGCCAGGCGGACCGCATCCGCCGTAAACCCAACCGCCACCTTGCCCTGCTGCACCAGGCTCTGTTGATCCGGGGCCAACTGCGCAAACGCACTGGGATTGGAATGGATTCGCGCGGTCGGAGTATCACAGCCGGCCAATAATAAGATAAAAAGCACTACACCAAAACACCCGATTGAGCGTAATGATTTCATATCGATGGTTAAGTTAATACCAAATCTGCGGACGGCGAATACAAACTTATGCAGGATGCGCCGTTTGAAAACCGTTTGTCTTATTTTTCGGATTGGATTTTCGTTCATAATCGGATGACTCCCAGCCTGCTGAATTCATGCCAAGCTGCAGAGTGGCTGCCTAAGGCATTGAACAGAAATAGAATGTGATTTCTCGGCCCCGGAATGGGGAGGATCACAGGGGGTCGAAATGGGGCCAGTCACCAAACTCCAGCCGGCGGTGGCCCTATATTGGGCGCTTTCAACCAACTTCGCTCGGTTCTCCTTGAATCGGTAATTGATGCAGTTGACTTCGCATGTGCCAAAAATCACGCTCCGAATCTTCGTTCTGATGCGACTCCGCCGGGCCTGGCGGGACTCCAGCACTGAAGGCCCCTGCAGAGCCGTTGAGGAACAGAATCCTGCTTCGAGTCGTACCCCAATTATAACCCCTAGATGCGTCGCGATTTAATTATCGGCGTTATAGTCTCTCTTTCGCTCCATGCCGGCGTGATGGAGTACTCCGCATGGTATTTCAACAGGCCCTCGGCGCCGTCTGCCAATCGCCCCGTGCCGACGATCGAATTGATCACCATGCCGAAGATCGAACCGGATAAACCGGACTTGGACGACGCGGTCTACGAGGTTCGGCAACAGAAAATGCAAGAGGTCCCTGCGCCGCCGGTCCTGGAAGAGACTTTTCAAATGGTCCTCGACACCTCGTTCGTGCAGCCGTTGCCCCCGCCGTTGCCGAACCCAAGCACCACAAGCAATATCACAATCACGATACCGAAGGCGCCTCTCAGTGTGGGCAGCCGGCTGGATGGCGTTGAGATCTTCGATATGTCCAAAGTCGATGAGATCCCGGAAGTGGTCGTGCAGGTGCCCCCGGATTATCCGTACCAACTGAAGAGCGCCGGAATTACCGGCGATGTGGTGGTCGACTGCGTCGTCGATATCAAAGGCGACGTCCGGGGCGCATATGTCCGGAGTGCATTGCAGCAGGATTTCGGCACCTCGGCGGTGCGGGCGGTCAGCCAGTGGAAGTTTCGGCCGGGCCAGAAGAAGGGCAAGGCCGTCAATACCCGCGTGAGGGTGCCGGTCGTTTTTTCCATCTACAACTCGCCTTTTGACAACAGGCATTGACCTGGTGAGCCGGTGACGCCCCGATCCAATTCCCGAGCGCAACCGTCTTGCTTCATCGGGATCGTGGGCCACTCTTATCCGACTGGATACAACCGCATGAAAGTTTTGATCTCGCATCCAATCGGAGGGCTACCGCGGCAATGGTCTCAATCCCGTTCGTCCCGCCGCGCAGCCACCCGATGGGTCGGCTGCCTGCTGGGATTCGGAGTTGCGACCGCGCTTTCAACGGCGGCCTCGTACTCCCGCGGTGTTTCCCCTCCCACCAATGAAGTGCCGGATGCGACAGGCTCGGCCGATCTGACAAAGCCATGGCAGGACATGAAGCAAGAGTGGATGGACGGCTCAAAAAAACCGCTCGCCGAGACCAACAGTTCCAAAGCGCTTTACGAACCGTCCCAAGAGGATCGGATCCTCAACTTGATGCGGCCCCTGCGAATAGATGAGGCCGAGCTCGCCCCGGATGGAAAGCATTTGGCCTATGTGGCTGCCGACCCCTACCGGGTGCAACTGATCATCATCGACTTGGACCATCCTGAAACCCGGGCAAGCGTTGAAATCGGACGCGGAGATTGGTGGACGAAGCTGACAGGCACCAACTGGAGTTCTCCGCGGGTGACCTTTCTCCGTTGGGCAACCTCCCGGCGGCTGATTCTTGCGGAAGCGGCGAACGGAATCTACGCGGTCAACGCCGATGGAAATGGATTGACCAAGCTCGTCACGCCCCAGGACGTCGGCATTCACAAGGGTAAGGATCTTTCGATCCTTGCGCAGTCGGCCCCTCCCGGAATGGCGATAGCGCCAAACCAGCTCGACCTGATGCCGGGATCCCCTCCCACAAATTTGGATCCGGCATTCACCGAGGCAAACCGGTCAAATACCTCGGGCTTTGGGATGATCGACGGCCAGGCAGCCACGGCTCCGGCTGCATCCTACAATTACGAAATGGCGGCTCCGAACAGCAACTCCTACATCAATAACGGCGGGGGCCCCGACCGGGCCACGGACCCGGCTGCCGTTCTCGAGACTTCCACCAGCCGTCTGGACATGCCGGGCGAACTCGTGCCGCGGATCCCGCGCGTCGCTGCAATGCCCCCCGAAGATCCGGAGCATATCATTGTCGAAGCAAGCGGCGCACAAGATCCCCTTTCCGGACTTTATTACTACGGGCTCTATCGCGTGGACATTGAAAACGGAGCCCGTGTGTCCTTGGGCGAGGGCAAGCTTCCGGGGCACGAAGTGATGTACGACCGCGATGGCAACCTGCGGATCGTCCTCGATTCAATCGGGCGCAATTACTTCCACGTCTTCCCCAGCAAGGTTCTCTGGCGCGGAGCCAAGACCCTGAATCAGCTGGTTCGCAATCCGGCGGAACGAGGCTTCCAGGACAAGCCGGAAACGTTTTTTGGCGCCCGCTCGATTCCGATGGGCTTCGATTACGACCCCAATGTTCTCTACTATGCCTCCAACCTGGGCCGGGACACGATGGGTCTGTATGCCCTGAACCTCAAGACCGGCGAGCGCGCGGCCCTCGCGGTGGATAGTCCGAATGCCGACGTCGTAGATCCGATCGCAGCGGGAAACCCGGCCGGTCCGGATGAGAACGAGAATCCCCTTGTGTTCGATGCCTATCGCCGTGATCTGGCCGGGGTCAGGTTCGCCGGTCCGAGCCCATTCACCCGATGGCTGAATCCTGAAATTGCCAAAATCCAAGCCCGTGTGGACCAGAGATTCGCCGATCGGACGGCGAAACTCCTTCAGTGGGACGAACGCAGGACCCGGTTTCTGGTCCTTGTGACCGGGCTGACGGATCCCGGCCGATATTACATCTACACCCCCTCGAATGAGCAGCTCCTGCTGTGCGCCCGCGGCGCGCCATGGATCAACGGCGATGACGTCAGCCGTACCGTCCCTCTCGCCTTCACCGCCACCGACGGAACTCCGCTCACAGGCAGCCTGACGCTGGCCCGGAATGCCCGAATTCACCCTGCCCCGCTCGTCGTGCTCTGCCCGGACGGACCCGGACATGTGTTGCCGCCCGAGTTCGACCGCAACGCCCAGGCGTTTGCCGGGATGGGCTACATGGTTCTGCGGGTCAACTACCGGGGAACCGGCGGATTGGGACTCAAGCGCCTCGGTGCAATCCGCAGCGGCGTCGATCGCGTGCCGCTCGAGGATATTCTGGCGGCCATCGACTCGGTTCGCAGCCACACGCCGATCGATCCAAGCCGCATCGCAGTCGTTGGCGAAGGCCTGGGCGGATACATCGCCTTGCGGGCGGTCCAAATTTATCCGGAGCGCTTCCGCAGCGCGGTCGCGATCGACGCGCCCGTCGACCTGAGCAAATGGGTGCGTGAACCCGAGCTGATCGCCACCACAAAGGAAAGGAACAGTGCCAGGGCCGCCTTCCAAACCATCATCTCCGACGAGAACCAAGGCAATCCGCTGCTCACATTGGATGCGTTGCACGCGACGGTAAATGAGCCACCCCCGATGCCCCCGGTTGAAGACTCGCCCGACCTTTTCATCGCAAAAGCCCGGCTGGCATTTTTCAGCAAGGATCCGCAGGACTGGGCCGCAATCTCTCCGGACCGCCACCCCCAGGACGTGATCAGGCCGATTTGCATGATCGTGGACGCCACAGGCGATCTCGCCTACATCGAATCGGCCAAGTCGCTTCGCAGTTCGATCGAACGCCGGGGCGGCCAGGTCGACTACCTCGCGGCCAACGGGCGGTTCGCGGACATGGACGCGGTCGGGCAAGCCAGGGTCCTTGACCACGTCAATGCTTTCTTGAATCTCGACTTTTACACCTACAACGTCGAGATCGGTCCGTCGAAAGTCATCCACTGAAGACCGCGCCGGCGCAAATTCCGGCCGTGAAATACTCGGCATCCGTTCACTGCGGCATGCGTCTATCTGATCTTATACCCCATATGAACAAATATACCCTCCTGAAAACAGCGGCTGTTTTCTGCGCCGCCGCGCTATCGGTTGCGCCGGCCTCAGCGCAGATCGGCCGCCGCTTCCCCTCCGAAAAGAAAGACGTCATCGATCCGGTGACGGGAACCGATCTCGATTTTCTAACGAGTGGATCGGCCGGCGACTCGAAGATCTACCAGACCCATCCGGATTGGACCTCCGACGGACAATGGTTGATATTCCGATCGGGCCGGGTGCCCGGTCAGGCGTTTGCGGTCAACGAATCGACCGGCGATATCGTCCAGGTGACGGATAAGGGGTACATGGGCATGCTTTGCGTTGCCCGCAAGTCGATGAAGCTTTACATCATGCGCAACATGGGCGCGCCCGGGCGGCGCGGCGGCGGCCCTCCGGAAGAAGCGGCAGTTACGGAAGCCCCGCCGCCACCGGCGCCACCGGAAGGCGCTCCTCCTGGAGCGCCCCCCGAACGCGGAAGAAGGGGCGGGTTCAATTTCCCCCGCGGTCCGTTTGCAGTTGTCGAAGTCGACTTGGCGAAAGTCTTTGCCGACAGCGCGGCGGGCACGATGGGGCCGGCCGAAAATTACGAACGCGTCTGCGGCAAGACGCCGGATGGAATGCGCGCAACGGGCAACATGGGCCTGGATGCCGATGAGAATTTCGTTTACTTCGGAATCACCGGCGCGGACCTGGGCAAGGACGTGGATCCAAACAATCCGATCTATTCCCAGTATATGGAGCCCGGCACCAATCGCGCCAAACCGTATGGCCCCCGGGGAATGGGCGCCGGCCCGTCCGGGCTGGCCTCGATGAATCTGCAGACTGGCGAGGTCAAACAAATCGTCGCGGTCCCGTTCCAGATCGGCCACGTCCAGACCAATCCATGGGTACACGGCGAGATCGTGTTTTGCTGGGAAACCGGCGGCAAGGCGCCGCAGCGCACCTGGACCGTGATGGCTGACGGCACCGGGCTGCGTCCGCTCTATCCCGAAGCGCCCTATGAGTGGATCACGCACGAAGCGGTGATCACCAAGGACGAAGTCGCAATTGCGATTCTATACACGCATACACCTGGCGCACGCGCCGGCGGCGGACGGGGCAGGCGGGGTGGACCGACAGCTCAAATGGGCCAACCGGCACAACCGGGTCAGCCGCCCCCACCCCCGCCAACCTGGGGCATAGCCGGCGATGACCAGCACCCGACGGGCGTGGGCATTGTCAACCTTCGCACCAAGGAAATGCGAATCGTCGGTCAGCTCCCATTGGGCAATCCGGGCCGATCGATCTGGCACGTGAACGGATCGGCTGATGGCCGCTGGGCGGCAGCCGACGATTTCCGATACCGGTTGTGGATCATCGACCGCCACACCGGCGAGATGGCGATGCTTGCGTCGATGGGCGAGAAGACGACCGCGTCCGATCACATCCATCCGACCTTCAATGCGGACGGCACTAAAATCGAGATTCAATCGGCGATGATTTCACCGAACGGCCGTTCCTTGAATATCTGCGTAGTCCCGCTGCCGAAGTCCTGGCTCGATCGGACTTATGATGACAAGAACCGGCTTCTGGCGCCCTAGACGCCGGTCCGTTTCCACTCCATCCCTATGACGACAACCGCCCTCTCTCATCCCGGGGTCACGCGGCCGTGGAGTCAGGTCGCTCGCCTGGCTCCAGGAATGCGCACCCTGATTCTTCGATCGGTGCTGGCCGGATTGGCCGCCCTGCCGCTGATTCTTCCGAAAGTCGTGGCTGCCGACGCAGCCGCGGCTCCGCCGCAGCCTCGCAACCTCATGCAGGCAAGCTATCCGATCGCCTACGAGGCTCCCAGCACGGCGCAGATCAAGGCGGTGCTGGACCGCGTGCTAGCGTACCTCAATCAGGCCGCTCCGATCCAAGTCATCAATTCGGACACAAACGAGCCTGTCGCTGATCTGACTCAATTGCCTCCTCACGTGGGCCTGGGCCGCAGCGCATTCCAGATCACAGGCTATGAATGGGGAGTCACATACTCGGGCATGCTCCGGGTGGCGGATGCAACGGGCGATTCGCGTTTTCGCGACTATACGGCCTCCCATCTCCAGGCAATCGCGGCGCTTGCCGCGCAAATGACGCAGCAGCCGCAATCCGCTGCAGCTCCGCCTTCCGCCGGGGGCGGCCGGCGGGGAGGCGGCATGTTCGCCCTGCGGTCGGTGACCAATCCGCGGACGCTGGACGATTGCGGCTCCATGTGCGCGGCGATGCTGAAAGCGAGCCGCGCGGGCATCAGCCCCGACGCGCTGCGCCCCTGCATAGACCGTTTTATGGCGTTTATTTCCACGGGCCAATTTCGTTTTGAGGACGGAACGCTCGCCCGCAACCGGCCCCTCCCGCGCTCCCTTTGGCTCGACGATTTGTACATGAGCGTTCCCGCGCTGGCTCAAATGGGGGCGCTGACCGGGGATCAAAAATATTACGACGACGCGGCGAAGCAGATTTTGCAGTTCTCCTCGCGGATGTTCGTGCCCGAAACCGGCCTCTACCGGCACGGCTGGATCGATGGCATGGATCCGCATCCTGCCTTCTACTGGGGTCGCGCAAACGGCTGGGCAGCCGTGGCGATGGCCGAGCTTCTGGACGTCCTGCCCGCGGACCACCCGCAACGCGCAGCCATTCTCGCCCAATATAAGGCGCACGTGGCGGGTTTGGCGAAGCTCCAGGACATCAGCGGACTCTGGCACCAGCTGCTCGACCGGCCGGATACTTATCTCGAGACGTCGGCAAGCGCGATGTACGTGTACGCGATCGCGACCGGCATCAACCGCGGTTGGCTGGATGCAAAGACGTATGCCCCTATGGCCACGCTCGGCTGGAACGCGGTGGCCGCAAAGGTGAACAGCCAGGGCCAGGTGGAAGGCACCTGCGTTGGAACCGGGATGGGCTTTGACCCGATGTTCTATGCGTATCGGCCTACTAGCGCGATGGCGGCGCACGGGTATGGACCCGTCCTTCTTGCCGGAGCCGAAATGACCAAGCTGCGCGCGGGAGCGGGGCATGGGACTACAATCAACGACGGCGCCCTGATGATTGCGCCCGCCCCCCCGCAGGGGCGGATGTGACCCGCCGAAGCCCGCCGAAGCTCGCGAAGCGAGCGAAGGCGGGCGAAGGCAGTCTCCGCTCTTGAGAGAAACTTTCCCTCGCTTACAACTTGACCGTCATGTCATTGGTGACGGATTTGACGCCGCGAACGTCCATGGCGAGCTTCGCGACCAGGGACTTCTCGGCATCGGAGCCGGCCACGCCGGAGACATCGACCACGCCGTCGGTGGTCGTGACCTTCGTCTTGAAGGCGCTTGTGGATTTATGGCTCAACAGGGAGAATTTCACCTGACTGGTGATTGAGGCGTCGTCCATCTTGTTGCCCACCGTCTCACCCGTACTGGGCGGGCTATTCACAACAATTTCGTTCTTAACCGATTTCACCCAATCGATGTCCTTGGCGTAAACCCCGGTGAGATCTTTTTGCGCTTGATTGTCGGCCGTGCCGCCAAGGGTCACATAGCCGTTTTGCACCGCGACCGTCGTATCGGCAGCGCTGACGTTGGCACTCACGAGCAATTGTCCGCGAATCTTCCAGGCGATCCAGGCGTCCGAGTGCTCGGGGTATGACGGCTTGATTTCGATCTCGTTCTTCACGCTCAGGACGCCCGGGATATTCTCCACGGTGTCCTCGGCAAGGGCCCTGTCGTTCTTGTCCTGCACCGTGCCGGTGAGAGTTACGACGCCGTCGTCAGCCGTCACCGTCACATGGTCTTCCAGGACGGTTTTGTAGTTATAGGAGGCCTTCGCGGCGTCCACGATCTTGCTGTCAGTTTCTGAAGAGGCGAATAACGAAGCGGGCAAGGCGACGGCGATAAGGAGTGCGGGTAGCGTACGTGTTTTCATATATTGTTTATTTCTCGACTAGGACGCCGACGATTAAGGCCGGCCAATGAGCCGTCGAATAAATGGCAGCGGAACTAATGCTGAAACCTTCCCCCACGATAGGTCATGAATCGTTTGCGCGCTATGGGGTGTTGCGTGTATGGGTTCCAGTAGGGTTAGACCCCATACGCATTCTCCGGGATTCGGATTACCGTGGCGTCGTGCGAAACAAAGGAACTTCATGCCACTAGTCTCCACTGTAGTCACCTTGATCATCGTCGGCGTGCTGCTCTGGCTCATCAATCGGTTCATCCCGATGGAGGGAGCCATTAAGACCATCCTGAATCTCGTCGTCGTGATCGCCGTGGTCCTCTGGCTGCTGTACGGCTTCGGGATTCTTAACCATTCGGGAACCATTCATCTGCCGAGCGCATCGTAGCCGCGTCAGTTGTTCGTTCCGGCCACTCTCCCGCCCTGCGGGCTCTGCTGGGGGACGCAAACCTCGATTTCCGTGCCCGCGCGGCGGCCGGATTTGATCCTGAGGCTGCCGCCCACAGAGGCCGCTCTCTCGCGCATGCTTAGAAGGCCAAGGGCGCCTTTCCGCCTGGCCGCGTAATGATCCGCGTCAAAACCGATCCCGTCGTCATGGATCACCAGTTGAACGAAGGTGCGCCGGTCCTTCAGGGACACGGAAATATGGCGGGCGTGGGCGTGTTTCTCCGCGTTTTTCAGCGCTTCCTGGAGCAGGCGGAAGAGCGCCAACTCGGTGCCGATAGGCAGCCGCGCAGCCGGCTCCACGCAGGCCAGCTTGACTGAAACACCCGTCCGATCAGCGAATTCCTCACCGGTCTTTTGCAGGGCCGCAACCAAACCCAACTGGTCCAGGACGCTGGACCGCAGATTGCCCGAGATGCGCTCAACTTCCCTCACAGTCGCGCCGAGCATCTTGCGGAGCTTTAGCGCCTCCCCCTTTGACGGCCCGTCGCGCGCCGAAAGTTTGTCCGCCAGCGCCTGACTGCGAAAGACAACGGCGCAAAGATGCTGGGTAATGTTGTCGTGCAAATCCAAGGCCACGCGCCCGCGCTCGGCTTCCTGCACTTGCACCAGGCGGCGGGAAAACGCCCTCAGCATTTCCTCGTTGCGCCGGGCTGCCGTCAGGTCCGTCACGACCATGCCAATCGTCGCGCGGTCGGCTCCGCTCCTCGCAAGCGGGCGAATGGATATTTGCACCGGCATTTGCGAACCGTCGCAAGCATTCAACAGCACCTGGACTTTGGAGCCGGGTTTGCCGGCCCGTTTCAGAAGCAGTCGAAGTGTTGTCCGGTCCTCGGCGGAGAGAAAGCGGCGAAAGGAACCGCCCATTACCTGCTCCAGCGGGCACTTGACCATTCTCGCAAAGCACTGGTTGGCGTAAAGAATCCCTTTGCCGGCCGTCAGCGTCAGCGCCCCCTCGTTCATGGATTCTATGAGTACCCGGTAGTCGTGCTCGGCGCCTTCCAGAGTGAACACCTGCTTGCCGTGTTTGCCCGCGACCACAACCGCGTCCACTTCTCCGCTGCGGATGGCGCGGAGCGTATCCTCAGCCTCGGCCAGGTGCTCGCGAAGGCTGGCGAGTTCGCGGGACTGCGCAGAGCGTTTCCCCCTGGTTGTTTTCAAAGCGTCGTTTTACCTTTGGTGTCCAAATCCAACCCGACAAACAGGCTGGCCTTTCGGGAGAGGTTGCCGATCAGCCGGCGCACCGGCCGCGGAAATTCCCTGACGAGCGTCGGGGTCGCGACGATTTGGCCGTCGCGCGCCAGAATAGGTTGCTGATAAACGTCGATCACTTTCAACTCAAAGTTGTCCGCGAGCTCGGTTTCGCACAGTCTGCGGACGCGCAGCAGAGCCTGGCGTGATCGGGCGGTGGCCCCCGCCACGTACAATCGCAAGACGTACCTGCCCGTGCGCGAGGCAGCCAGGGTCTTTTCAAAGGCCTTGGTCGCGCGGCTTGTTTTGTTTGGCATCACGCAGGCTGGTTTCGGTTAACTGCCACAGCGCAAATCCAAGCCGACGAGCACGCGCTCGGTGTCGGACAGGTCGCCTATGATTTTTCGCACGGGCTGCGGCAACTTGCGCACCAGCGTGGGAATGGCCAGGATCTGGTCGCCCTTGGACAGTTCGGGCTGCTCCACCAGGTCAATCACCTCGATGCGATAGCAGCCGTTGAGGTGGGTTTCGCAGATCTTCTTCAGGTTTGAGAATGCCGTCAGCGACTTGGGTGTCTGTCCAGCCACGTACAGTCGCAGTTGCCAGAGTTTGGCGGGCGGGCGACAGGTGCCGGAGGCACGTCGATTCACGGTTTTGGTTTTCATCCTTGGCCATTCGTTTGAGGCTCGCCCGGCGCGTGGGCCGCCATCCCGTTTCCATCCGCCTGGCGCAAGCGGGACAATTCCGCCCGTTCGGCGGTCAGCACTTGCGTTCTCGCACCCGCCTGATCGTCCATGCGCCGCAATTCCACTTTTTCGGTTTCGTATTCGGAGCGCAGCCCGGCGATCTGCTGATCGAGCATCGCGCGCTTGAGTTCCAATTCGCGCTTGCGGCGGGCGGCCTCCTGGCCGGCGGCCAGCGCCTCGGCCCTCTCGCGGGCGGCCTGGGCCACGCGGGACGCGCCGGTCAAAACGCCGCTCGGTCCGATGTACGCGTCCACAAGGTCGATGCCCCGGTCTGAAATCAGGAATTCGCGGACCTGATTCGAGTGCGCCATGCCGCGGGCCTTGAGCACGTAGAGCACGCGATTGCGTTCGCCGTTGCCTTCGAAATCCTGCAACAATAGCCAGGAGTCCATTAGCGAGGACATGGCGATTTCACTTTGTTGCAGCGCGTGCCCGCCGTGCGTCAGACTGGTGAAGTAACATGTGATTTGGTTGCCTTTCAGAAAATCAATCAGCCGCGTCACCATCCCCTTGGTTTCGGAGTCGGTGCCGGCGGCCAGCAGGCTCGTAATCGGATCCACGATGACGATGGCGGGTTTGAATGCGTCGATCTCCCTGAACATCGTCGACAGGTGCATTTCCAAGCCGCAGAGCGTGGGCCGCGCGGCGTGAAACCGCAGCAAGCCGCGCTGGACCAACGGCTCCAGGCGCAACCCGATGGAACGCATGTTGCGGATGATCTGGTCGGGCGACTCTTCGAACGAGAAAAAGAGCACGCGATCCCCGCGCTGGGAAGCGGCTTGGGCAAAATGGGCGGCGACACTGGTCTTGCCGGTGCCGGGCGTGCCAGTGAGCAGAATGCTGCTGCCGCGGAAGAAACCCCGCCTGCCCAACATCGCGTCGAGCCGCGGGATGCCGGAGGATACCCGCTCGTTTGACACCCCGTGGTTCAGCCCCAGCGACGTTATGGGCAGCACGCTGAGGCCCTTTTCGCCGATGAGAAATGGAAATTCGTTCGTGCCGTGCAGCGCGCCGCGATATTTCACCACCCGCAGGTGCCGGGTGGCAATCTGGTCTTGGACCCGGTGATCGAGCAGGATCACGCAATCGGACACGTATTCCTCAAGCCCGTGGCGCGTCAGTTGCTCGCGCCCGCGCTCGGCAGTAATGACGGCGGTCACGCCTTTTTCCTTGAGCCAGCGGAAAAGCCGGCGCAACTCGGCACGCAGGATGGCTTCATTGGGCAGCCCGGCAAACAGCGCCTCGAGCGTGTCCAGAACCACGCGCTTGGCGCCGATCGAGTCGATTGCGTGGTTGAGCCGGACGAATAATCCTTCCAGGTCATACTCGCCGGTCTCCTCGATTTCGCTGCGTTCGATGTAGACGTAGTCGAGCACAATTTTCTTGCGCCGGACCAAGCCCGCCAAATCGAACCCGAGCGAGGCGACATTGCTTTTCAACTCCGGGCCTGTCTCCTCGAACGACATGAAAACGCCCGGCTCGCCGAACTTGACGGCGCCGCGCACGAGGAATTCCATGGCGAACAGTGTTTTGCCGCAGCCCGCGCCGCCGCACACCAGAGTGGGCCGCCCGCGCGGCAGTCCGCCATTCGTGATTTCGTCGAGCCCGTGGATTCCCGTGGGACACTTGTGCAGACGATCGGCCGATGGGGTCAATTTTGGTGGGCGCTTATTCATTCAGGGGGCGTTTCATCATAAACGAGTTCAGGATAACAACAGCCGCGGACCCGGGGCTATAGGGTCTTTACCTAACAATCGGGGAATGCCGCCGCCAGCCGGGGGCCCAACCTCACGTTCATGGCCATAACACCCCATATCGCTGGAGTCGCGACCGGTGTATTCTCAAGCAATGAAAAAAGTCATCATTTCTCCGCCGTCACGTTCGGCCTCCGCTCGCGCGGCCCGGCGTCTCTCCCCTCTCTTTGCTTGTTTCAGCGCTATCGGCCTTATTGCCGGTTGTGCCTCCGAGGGGCAATCCCATCTCGTTTCCGCCCCGCCTCCACCCGCGCCGAACAGGGCGGTCATGACGACGACGACGACAACCTCCACTCCCGCGGCAGCGGCGACTCCCGCGGTGTTGGTGGGGAATACGGCTTATGTGACAGCCCCAGCGCCCGTCGTTAGCACAGTCGTCGTGACCCAGGCTCCGCCGGCAATTCAACAGGAAGTCGTGCTTGCACAGCCGACGCCCCAGCATGTGTGGCTCGCCGGCTACTGGACGTGGCGCGACAACCAGTACGAATGGATGGCCGGACATTGGGAACTGCCGCCGAACCAGGGTGCGGCGTGGACGTCGCCGCGCTGGGAACAGCAGGGCAACGCCTATAGATTTTACGAGGGTTATTGGAACTGATTGGCAGTTTCAATGATGGGCACACTCGATTGCCTAACCTGCCACTTATGTGGCCAAGAACACCGGCGAATCCACCTTGAGCCGGGAGAAAAGGCTCTTTGCACGCGCTGCGACGCTGTGTTGGAAAAGGGCGGGCGATTGGGACCCGACACAGCCCTGGTTTTCTCTGTCACCGGCCTGACGCTGTCCGTGCCTGCGCTGCTGCTGCCATTCGTCAGCGCAAGCACGCTCGGCAACGAGCGAATCAGCTTCCTATTCACCGGCGTGGAAAGCCTGTGGAGCGGCGGCATGCCCTCGCTGTCGGTCCTGGTCTTCGTATGCGGCTGGCTCCTGCCCTTCGCGCTCCTTTCCGCTTTTGCAATCCTGCGCGCCCCCGCCCGACTGGGCTGGCAAAAATCCGATCTCCATCCTTTGTCCAGGGCTGCCCGCGTCCTCGAACGATGGGCGATCCCGGAGGTGCAGGTGCTGGCCGTCCTCGTCGGCCTGATGAAACTGGGAGACGTCGTCGATATCACGATCGGCCCCGGATTCTGGTGCTACTGTGCGATGGCCTTCTCGCTCCTGATCGCGCGGCATAGCTTCGACTTGGACTCGACCGCCGCGCTTCACGATGCCGGTGAACGCGATGCCGCCGCCCGGCCATGAGCCGCCTCCTTGCACGCGCCGGGTTCCGCGGCACATCGTCCGCCGCAGCGCTGGCGCTGGCCGCGGCCGTAATGCTTGTGCCGGCCAACCTGCTTCCCGTCCTGAACACAGAGTACTCCGGAACCAACCGCAGCGACACCATATTCTCCGGCGTGGTCCAGCTTTGGCGGCAGGGGCTTTGGGCGATCGCCGCAATCGTGTTCACGGCAAGCATCCTAATCCCTATCCTCAAGCTCGCGGGCCTGGGCTGGTTGCTGCTCAGCACGCGCCGTGGCGCATTCAGGAATTCGCGGCGGCTGACGCGGATTTATGCAATCCTCGATTTCATCGGGCGCTGGTCGATGCTCGACGTCTTCCTGGCTGCATTTCTCACGGGTTTGGTGCAGTTCGGTGAATTTTCGACGGTGGTGCCCCAAAGCGGCCTCATTGCGTTCGCGGCGGCGGTCGTGCTGACCGTGCTCTCCACCCAGGCGTTCGACCCGCGCGTCCTTTGGCCAACCCCTGCCGGCTCCACATCGTGAGCTCCCCGCCTTCACCAAAAGTCTCCCGCGCCGCGGCGTTCCCTATTATCTGGACAGTTCCGTTGATCGCAATCGCCATTGGAGGATGGATGGGCTTTAAAGCACTATACAATCGCGGGCCCGAGATAACGATCGACTTTGCCGATGGCTCGGGAGTCGAGGCCGGAAAGACACTGCTAGAGTACAAGGGAGTCCCAGCGGGGACCGTTGCGGCGGTGGAGCTAAAGCCGGGGCTGGGAGGCGTCCGCATTCAGCTGCGCCTGAAAAAGGACGCCGCTTCCCTGGCCAGTGCGGGCGCACGCTTTTGGATCGTCCACCCCGAGATCGGTTTCTCAGGCGTACGGGGGCTTGACACTCTTGTCACCGGCGTGCGCCTCAGCGTCCTGCCCGGCAATGGGCCGCCCGCGAAGAGCTTCACGGGTCTCGAAACACCGCCACCACCAGATGTCACCGATCAGGGCCGGGCGTTTGAATTGCGGAGCGATCGCCTCGGTTCGCTCACGACGGGAGCTCCGGTGTTTTACCGCGAGTTAAAGGTCGGACAAGTGGAGGCCAGCCGTCTCTCCGACGATTCGACGGCCGTGCTGATCCGCATTCATATCGACTCCCCCTATGCCGATCTCGTTCGCACAAACTCCAAGTTTTGGAACACGGGCGGATTTTCCTTCAAGGTCAGCCTCTTCGGGGGAGCCGAGCTCAAGGACACGTCGCTCGAGTCGCTGGTCACCGGCGGCGTCGCCTTCGCCACCTCCGATGACGGGCCGCTCGCGCCCGCGGCGCCGGGCGATGCCCAATTCATTCTCGCGGCCGAGCCCGACAAGGACTGGCTGAAATGGTCTCCGAGGATCCCGATAAAGTCGGAGGATGCCGCCACCGAGCCGCCAGCCAGCAAGGGGCCCCTCACCGAACTCATGAGACCGTGAGGGTCTCTTCCCGCCGTAACGGCGCGAGTCGATGGAGCGTGTGGGTTACACCCTATTGAACCCGCGCGATTCTCGGGCTAAGATTGCGGACCGTGAAAACCCAAAGCTTTGACCGCGCCCCCCTGTTATCCCGGTTGAAGCATCTTGTGGCCAGACTGTTCAGGCCAGAGGTACTTGATCCGGACAAGATCGCCGATGACCAGCCGCTTGGTGGTGCAAGCCCCATGCTCGACTCCCTTGACACGCTCGAACTCGCAATTTGCGTCGAAGAGGAGTTTGGAATCGCGATTCGAAACGAAAACGAGTCGCGCAGCGCCTTCGTCAGCATCGCAAGCCTGGCCGGCTTCATACGCGCCCACGGGCCGGAAGCTGTCGCGAGTCCTCCCATCTCAGTCAATGCCCGAACGCCCGTGATCCAAGGGCAGGGTGACAGCGACAGTCGCGCTCTGAATCAACGCCATCATGCCAGAGCATGGTTTCGTTGGTGAGGCCCCGCCCCCCGCCGGCCTGACCGGCGATGAGGCCACGCACCGGCTCGAAGAGTTTGGCCCAAACACGATTGCCGACACAGCTCTTCGTCCCTTGCGCAGGGCGCTGGCAAAGTTCTGGGCGCCTGTTCCCTGGATGCTTGAGGCGGCGATCGTGCTCGAGCTGGCCCTCGGCAAATTCGTCGAGGCCGCGATTATCGCGGTTCTGTTGGCCTTTAACGCCGCTCTCGGATTTTTCCAGGAAGGACGCGCTCAGGCGACGCTTGTCGCGCTCAAGTCCCGCCTCGCGTTGAGCGCGTCGGTGCGCCGGGACAACGTCTGGGCAACCGTGCCCGCCGCCACCCTCGTGCCGGGCGATATCGTTAAACTTTCGGTCGGCGCCGTGGTCGCCGCCGACGTGCGCCTGACTGGGGGCGGAGTCCTGCTCGACCAGTCCATGCTCACCGGCGAATCGATACCGATAGAAGCCGGGCCCGGCCTGCAAACCTATGCGGGAGCGCTGGTGCGGCGCGGCGAAGCCGTTGCAGAAGTTACAGCGACGGGATCCCGCACGAAATTCGGACGCACCGCGGAGCTTGTTCGCACCGCACACGTCGAAAGCACCCAGCAGAAGGCCGTTCTGCGCGTCGTGCGCAACCTGGCCCTGTTCAATGGCGTCGTGACCGTGGCGCTGGTCGTGTATGCCCGCTTACTGCATTTGCCGCCTGATGAGATCATCCCCCTTGTGCTCACAGCGGTTCTGGCGTCTATCCCGGTGGCGCTGCCGGCAACCTTCACACTCGCAGCGGCGCTCGGCGCAAAAGCCCTGGCCCACCTGGACGTCCTTCCAACGCGGCTCTCCGCAGTGGATGAAGCCGCCAGCATCGATGTGCTTTGCTCGGACAAGACGGGCACATTGACGCGCAACGAGCTGAAGGTGACCGCCGTCTGCCCGATGCCCGGCTTTGATGAATCTCGCGTTCTGGGCATCGCCGCTCTCGCCAGCTCGGACGGCGGGCAGGATCCCGTGGATGCGGCCATTCGCTCCGCCGCTTCAAAGGCCCCAGCGTCCGGCTTGCCAAAACTGGGCAAGTTTACGCCATTCGATTCTGCCACAAAAATATCCGAGGCCATGGCTGTCGATCCGGCCGGGGCCACCGTTCGCGCTGTGAAAGGGGCCTTTGCCGCGGTAATGGCCCTGACACAGCCTTCGCCCGATGCGGCTGCGAAAGCGGAGCAGCTGGAGGCACAGGGTTTCCGGGTGCTGGCCGTAGCGGTGGGTCCGCCGCAGGCTCTGAAGCTCGCGGGAATCATCAGCCTCAGCGATCCGCCCCGGACGGATTCGGCGGCGCTCATTGCGGAGTTGCGCGCCCTGGGTGTGCGCACTGTGATGGTCACAGGCGACGCCCCTGCGACTGCGGCGATTGTCGCTCGCGCGGTTGGCCTCGATGGAGCGGTCTGCCCACCCGGTCCCATCCCAGAGAGTGTGCGGCCCGAGGATTTCGCGGTTTTTGCCGGCGTTCTTCCGGAGGGAAAATTCAACCTCGTCAAGGCGTTTCAGAAAGGCGGGCATACGGTCGGCATGTGCGGCGACGGCGCGAACGATGCGCCCGCCTTGCGACAGGCCCAAATGGGAATCGCCGTGTCGACGGCGACCGATGTGGCCAAGTCCGCGGCCGGCATCGTGCTGATCAAATCCGGGCTCGGCGGCATTGTCGCGTCCGTAAAGGAAGGCCGCCTGACATTTCAACGCATTCTGACTTACACGCTCAATTCGGTTACGAAGAAAGTCGTGCAGGTGCTCTTCCTGGCGGTGGGTCTTCTCATGACCGGGCACGCCATCCTGACCCCGATGCTGATGGTCATCATAATGCTCACGGGCGACCTTCTCGGCATGTCCCTAGCGACGGATAACGTTCGGCCGTCCCCGATGCCCAATGCCTGGCGAATCGGCGCACTGACGATAGCGGGTGTGTTCATGGGGATCTGCGAACTTGTCTTTTGCACCGCGATCCTGGCCTTCGCCAAGTTTCATCTGGCGCTCGGATTCGAAACGCTGCAGACGCTGGCCTTCGTGGTCATAGTGTTCGGGAATCAGGCGACGACCTACACAAATCGCGTGCGCCAGCGCATCGTATCCTCCCGCCCGAGCTCGTGGCTCATCGGATCGACCGTAGTCGATCTGCTGATCGCCTCCACGCTTGCGACATGCGGAATCGCCATGGCTCCCCTGCCCCTGATTGTGGTCGCAGGCACGTTCGTGTCGGCAGTGGCTTTTGCCTTCATCGTGGACATTCCAAAGGTCCGCGTGTTCAAGCGCCTGGGGATCGTGTAGTACGGTGCGAACTTCGTTCATTGCGGGCAACACCCCATTTTGCCGCTTCGATTTACAGGTCACACTCCAAGCCGCATGCATACGTCTTCATTTTACCGCCACCTGGCGAGCGTTGTCGCCCTTGTGGCAACGACCGTGGGACTCGGATTTGCGGCTTCCGCCCACGCCGCGACATTTCCGCCGCTCAACGTTCCCGCATCAAGAGAGGCGCACCCCGGCAAATTCGTCTGGGCCGAGCTGTTCACGACCGATTCCGCAGCCGCGACGAAATTCTATTCAGGCGTTTTCGGCTGGACCGCCGTAACGCTCGTCCAAAAGGATGTGACCTACACCGTGCTCAGCAACGGTAGCCGTCCGGTCGCCGGATTGAGACAGCGCGATCCATCGGCCTCAAAACGCTCATCCCGCTGGGTTCCTTATATCGCCGTCACGGACATCGCATCCGCCCTTTCGCTCGCCGTGAAGGCAGGCGGAGAGGTGCGCGCTCCGGCCCGGGAGTTTCCGCAGATAGGCTCGCAGGCGATCATCACCGACATCGAGGGCTCTCCCGTCGGCCTTCTTCAGTCGAGTTCAGGCGACTCCCCCGATGACGAGCCGGTGGCCGGCGACTGGAATTGGTTTCACCTGCTTGTGAAAAACCCGAAAGCCGGAGCCGACTTTTACCGGGCGGTCTTCAACTATGACGTGACGCCGGACTCGCGCCCCGGGAAATCCAGCGAGTCGGTACTTTCGAGCGGGACATTCAATCGCGGCAGCGTATCCGTCCTCCCGGATCAAGAGGGTGCCAAACCCGGCTGGCTGGGCATCGTTCGCGTCGCGAATCTCGACGAGATGCTCGCGCGCGTGCCGGCACTCGGCGGGGAAGTCATCGTGGCTCCGCATGAGGCCTCTTTGGGAAGTCGTTTCGCCCTCATTGCCGATCCCACGGGTGGCACCGTCGGCGTCGTGGAGTACGCAAATAACGCCAATCCAGTCAACCGACCATGAAAGACATGAAAAAAATACTCCTTAACGCCATTGTCATGTCCGGCCTGCTATTTTTGCTGGCCGGATGCATCGGAGTGGTGGGAGGGCGCGGCGGCGGGTGGTATCACGATGGTCCGTGGATGGACGGACCCCGCTTTGGCGGGGGAATCGACATCCATCCACCGGGCTTCCGTCGCTAATCCGAGGAACTCGACCCCCAGGCTCAATGGGGCTCATCGCGGTGCCGCGCAATTGCGCCGGTCTGGAGCGAATGGCGCTAAGATAACGCTCTCCATCGTCGTTGATTCCAGCGTAGCGGACGAAGCGCGAAGCGCGGAGATGGCGGTGCGAAGCGCCGTCCCGAAGGGATGCCTCCGGCGGGCGCCCTTTAGGGCGACGGAGGCACAACGCGCCAGCGTTTCGCCGATCACCGATCTATCCACATCTTGCGAAAGCCTGGCGGCTTCCGCTACGAGGCTTATCTTAGCGCCATTCCGGTCAGGAGTCGACGCTTGACTTCACCTTGTCGAAAGCGGTCCGCACATGATTCCAGGCCTGGACGACCCCGCTCTTCGCATCGGCCCAAGTGTCGGCGGTTGCTTTGTCCAGATCGGAAAGCTTCGAATTCAGGTCTGCGCGGGCGTCATCGTACTCCTTGACCGCGGCTACCCGATCCTTGGAAGCGGCATCCGGCGCGTTGGCGACCTTGGCTCTCAACTCGCGGGTGTCGTCATCCAGTTGTTTCGCCATCCGATTAATGCCGGCGGAAAAATCGGAGCGCCTCTCGAAGGTGAAGTCCTTGATGGCGTCCCAGGAGTTGGATACCGCGGTCTTGACGTCGGCTGCGGTGGCGTTGGCGTCGGCTTGGATTTTGTCGACGGTCGTGGAGGTGTTATCTGTCTTGGAGCAACCAGACAGAAATAGGGCTGCGGGGCTCGCCACGGCGGAGAGCAGGAGGAGAATTCGGCATGTTTTCATAATTTGGGAGAAAGTTTTCAGTTATCGGTGCTGGCCACCGCCACCGTGAGCGGCACCGCCACCGCCTCCGCGATTGCCGCCACTGCCTCCGCGATTGCCGCCGCCGCTCGGATGGACGTAGGCGGCGCCGCCGTGGCCGCCATACCAGCCGCGGCCACCGCCATCGAGCCAGCCGCCTTCTTCAAACCATGGGCCGTCGCCGTAGACAACCCCTCCGTCGCCCACCGTGCCGACGCAGCCGGTCCAGGCAAATTGCAGTCCGGCGAGTATAAACAAGCCAAGGAGAATTTTTCGGTTGGTTTTCATGGGTTATTGGCGGGATTCGCGTTGTCCAGATACTGCACGAGGCCGACGGTGCCGCCGGTGGAATCCAGGATGATCGCAAAGCGGCTGCCATATTCGACTTCGTGAGGGGCGACGAGCACCTCGCCGCCGAGCCCCGGGACCTTGGCGAGCGTCTTGTCCAGGTCGGCAACCCGGATTACGCCAAGCCAGCTGGGCTTTGCGTCTTCGCCATCGGGCAACGGGGCGATGCCGCCGCGCGCCTCACCGGCGCTCGAGAGAACGAAATCGCTTTTCCGGTCGGAATTGGTCTCCGGCGACACATCGAGGCCGATCGCACTGTGGTAAAAATCCGCCGAGGCCTTCGGGCTTTTCACGTAAAGCTCGAACCAGTTCCAGTCGCCCGGCTTCCGTTCGACATCGGGAGCGTCGCCCGAGCTCGATTGGAGCAGGCCGAACGGGATGTCGTCCCGGTCGGCGACGATTGCCTGCGAGCCGCGGGCGGGAAAATTGCGGGCGGGGGCGCGCACGGTTCCTCCGGCCTTGGTCGCTGCATCTAGGGAGGCGGCGATGTCCGTCACGGCGAAGTAGCCGATCCAGCGAGACGGGTGATTCGCGGTGGCGACCGAACGGGGCGCCAAGCCGGCCACCGGCTTCCCATCGTTGCTGAACACCGTGTAGCTCTTTCCCTTTTGATCCAGCGCCGCCGCTGTCCAGCCGAGCAGGCCGCAGTAAAACTTCGTGGCCCCGTCGGGATTGGCGGTGAACAGATCGGCCCAAACGACCTTGCCGGGGAGGTGATCGGCTGCCGCCGGCGTGTTGAGCGGCGGAAAATTGGCGGCGCGGACTGATGCGGGAAACCCGGCGGCCAGCAGCGCGGCAGCCGCGAAAAAGGGCGCAAGGCGGAGAATTGATTTCGTATGCATAGGTTTGAACGGCCGTCTCGTGGCCCAAATGTGCCGATTCGCAGCCCAATTGGATATGGGGTGTTACCCGAAACTGGAGGAGGGCGCCATTTCGTCCAGTTCTGGTTTCATGGATGACTCATTCGTCCGGCGGCAATCCGAATGAAGCCAGCCTCGCGCGGGTTGATTTATAATCCGTGTGAAGAATGCTCCGAATTCCCAAGCCTTCCGCGATCCGGACGAACATCGCCGTATTTTCGATATAGAGGACCCGCTCAGCGGGCGTTTGGGCGATGTCCAGCGCCAGGCGAAAAATATCCGCGTCGGGCTTCCGGATATGGACAAAGCAGGAGGAAATGAACGAATCGACAAATCGGCTCAGCTTGAACGTGCGAATCCGATGCGCATTCAGCTCCCGGGCTTCGTTGCTGACGACGACGATCCTCAACCCATGCCGAACCTTGAGCTGCGCAACCAACTGAATCATCTCGGGATAAGGTTTCGATTGCGAAAACATGAAGCGCCGGAATTGAGCCAGGGTGAACGATCGCTTTTGATGAAAAACCACCCGCCCCAAATAGTCTTCCAGCGTTATTTTTCCATCCTCGTAGGTGTCGAAGGTAAGGTGATGCCGATTTTCCATATCGGCCCACCCCAATTTAAAGCGCGCCGCCGCTCGCTTGCGGGCTCGGCGATCCCATCCGTCGGTAAGCAGGACGCCGCCGATGTCCAGAAACAGCGTCGTGATCGGGACCGCTGTTTTCATTTAGCTTACAGCAACGCCGCAGCTTTGCCTCCCGCCGGCCCTCATGATTATCAAGATTACGACAACGGGGCGCTTGCGTAAAATTCGCGCGCTTTCGCGAGAATCTGGTCCTCCGTCAGATGGTTTTCGTCGACGACCAGCGAACCGACGATCCGCTTGGCCAATTCCGGGCGGCTGAGCTTCAGCCACGCGATGAACTGGTCCATTTCGCTGCTCGTGCCCGTGCCGCTGCCGAAAATCAGAATTTCTCCGGCGCAATTCAGCACTCCCGCAACCGGCTCGAAAAAGCTATTGGGATTCGGCTTCTCCTGACCGCGGGAAAACTCCTTCGAATTATGCGCATGCCGGAAGAAGTCCTCCGGCGCGTGGGGCCGGATCTGTTGCGGGACCGCGCCGGGCGCGGCGGAGCGGTAAATGCGAGCCTCATGGTGGTCGATCACAACCAACCACTGCGCCTCCTTATGATTTGTTTCCGGCGGCGGCGTCTCCGACTGCTCGAGAAAATGGCGCACGGCCATTAGATCGCCCGTGTCGGAAACATCCTTGGTGTAAGATCTGTGCAAGACAAGGGACTGCCCGTTTCGCGTCACCTTCAGATTGCCGTTGGGTTCCTCGGCGATTTGGCCGAGTTTTTTCAAGAGCGCGTAAACCGAGCGCCATTCCAGATTGTGCGAGACTGGATGTTGAAAGATTCTATTGTAAGTGCGCAGATGCGTGCCGGTGAGTGGCGGGGTCGAATTCTCATTTTTTGGCATCGCTTGAATCGGCGGACCGATTGCATCCGTGCTTGCGGGCCGGCGTTGGTTATCCATGGCCCCAAAACTATCCGTGGAACACCCACGCGAATATGGGGTGTTCTACTACCATGCGCCTCATTTCCCCCTGGGGGAAAGCACCTAATGCGTCGGTTTGTTGCGCAACATCGCCTCGATTTGCCGTATATCGGGCTTGCCGCGCGCATTCACGGGGAACTCCGGCAAGCCCAGAATCCGATCGGGCAGTTTCCAGGCGGCCAAGCGCCCGGCCAAGGCACGGCGGATTGCCGCCGGGCTTTCTGTAGAAAGGACGGCCGCGGCCACCCCCCCGCCTAGCCTGGGATTCGCAACAACGATGGCATCGCGCACGCAAGGCAATGCCTTTAGCGCAACTTCCACCTCGGCCGGGTCCAGACGCTTGGCGCCGATCTTCACCGTCCTGTCCGAACGGCCGAGGAGCACCAATTCGCCGACCGGCGACATTTCTCCAAGATCGCGCGGACTGTGCCGGCCCCGGCCCATGACGGCAGGGCTCTCGACGGCGAACCGGCGGCCGCGCCCGCGCACAATCCGCACGCCGTTCAGAGGCGTGCCCACGCTGCGTCCGGCCAGGGTCGCCTCGCCGGTTCGGTCAAAACAGATTCCGCCTGTTTCGGAAGACCCGTAAAACCCGTGGATCAGCCGCCCGAATCTGCCTTTGAACGCCTGGGCATCCACCGCAGGCAACGGCGAACCCGCCGAAATCACAACCCGCAGCGTGGCCAGAGATTCCGCGGGAATTTCGGAGTTCGCCAATGCCCTCAAAAGAACGGGAACAGCAGGGAGCACCGTCGGCTTCCATTTTCGACAGTCCGAAGCGATGGCGTGGGGAAACGGTCCGCTTCCACATGCGATTGCTGTGCCCTGGATGAGCAGCGGCATCACGAGGTTGCCGAGACCGTAGGAATGTCCGAAGGGGATCACGGCCAGATTGAGATCGGACTCCCGTATTCCCATGGTCGCACAAATCTGCCGGCCGTCGGCGGCCATCTGGCCGTGCGTGAAAAGGAAACCCTTGGGGAAGCCCGAACTCCCGCTCGTCACTTTTATCAGGCATGCATCCCTCCTGTCGATTCGCGCAGACAGCCGGACCAGCCTCAACTCGCCGCCCGTCCAGATCCACGATGCGCCAATTCCGCGCGCGACTGCCTCACGGGCTTCCAGAGGCTCGTCCGGATCGACCGGTGCCGGAATTCCCCCCGCCAATAGGATTCCAATGAATACGCGCAGCCATTCCGCCCCATTTGGCTCCGCAACGACGATTCGCCGCCCTTTCAGCTTCAAACCGGGCGGCAGGCCCGAACACCAGGCGATCGCCGAGTCAGCCAGGTGCTTGCGGGACCAGCGAAGCGTATTCGAGCATTCGACGACGGCAAGCGCACGCGGCGCTCGCGAGACGGTTTTAATCCAATGATCGACCAGGTTGTTCGACATCTGGGAAAGCGGAGCCGAGCCTTTCAATCCAAAGCCTTTCCAACCGCGAGCCCGCCGCGACGACTTGCGAAAGGCGCGATTTCAACCGCGGCGAGGGCGGCCAGAACGATCACGGCGACCATGGAACCGAGGGCGGCGATCACCGGAATGGCGCTCAGGGCCAGCACGCCGAACGAAGCGGCTGTGCAAAGGGCGGAGAGGCGGATGGATGGGGGCGGAGTTTCGCCCCGCGCCGCATTCTCCCATGTGAATATCGCATAATTGTGCGCCAGGCACACCCCCAAAAATGCGCCGAGCAGATTGAAGAGATTGAGGGGATGGCCGCACAAACCGAAAAGACCGAAGGCGAATAGGCACGAGCCGCACGGAATCGCGAATATGCGAGGCCCGCGCCGAACGCCGTAGATTGCAAAAACGCTCAATCCAACCAGTCCGAGTCCCAAGGCGCTCAGCCGCAGGGCGGACATCCGGTAGCGCCGGAAAAGATCGTTCAAGTTCTCGAGCTGTGTCGCGCTGAACGAGTGCGTAAAATCCGGCGGCCCGGCACCCGGGGGATGCGCCGCCAGCGTCATGAACCAGCAGGCGTTCGGACGGACGGCCATTGTCATCGAAGCAGGCCCCTTTAAATCCGATGCAAACTCCCGCGCAAATGCGTCGTAGTCCCGCTCTCGGTGGCTCGCTCGCCAACTGGCCCAGGCGTCGAAAAATGAATTGAATGCGCTCGGATCGAATCCGTGTTGGGCAAGCGCGCCGCGCAAGTCGGCCGCAAACGAATCGAGACCGGCGATTCGCGCCGAAAGCTGGGCCCAATCCTCCGGATTTGGCAGGACCGAGCCGATCGACACCGCGTCCGAGTTCGGAAATGTCCGGGCGTTCCATTCCAGGAATCGATCGAGCGATTCTCGCGCTTGGCCCGGCGTTGCACCCTGTGTGAAATACACCGTGCGGTCCGGATCGTCTCCGAAACGGGCCCTGATCTCCCGGTCGTTCGACTCCAGATCGGGCGCGGGGACCTGCAGATCGCGAATGTCGTCGCGCCACGTCAGGCGCCAGGAACCTGCCAGCGCGACGAGCCCGGCCAGCACCAGGGCCAGCCTCGCCGCCAGGCGAAGCGCTCCGGATCCCGCCTTCGCGCGCGCGCGCGCAAAACGCCGGGTTTCGAGGAATGGATCGTCCACCTGGGCAAACCACAGGATGGCCGACACGAGAGCCGTCAACAGGCCTGCGCCGACAAAGACGCCGATCTGGCGGATGAGCGGGAGGTCGGATGCCAGAAGCAGGGAAAAACCGAGGACCACCGTCAGGCAGCTCGCCAGAAGCGGGCGCAGAAGCCTCTCCACCTTTGCCGCGTATGATTCACCGTTCCCGACCGGAGGCTGGAGAAAAATATAAAAACCGTAGTCAATCGCGACGCCGCAAAGGATCGATCCGACGACGAATACAAGAACGTGGACATGGTCAAAAGCCGCAATTACAGCCGTCAAGGCCCCGAGCATCGAGAAAAGGACAACCGGGGCCAAAAGGAGTGCTCGCGCCGGGCGCCGCACACCGGCCAACGCCACGGCCATGACGGCAACCAGGGATAGTATGTTAAGCCGGGATACCTCGCTTTCTATCCGCCGCCGGCTTTCCGCCGCCAAGCGAAAGACGCCGGTCCAGCGGAGGTCGATCCCGGGCTCAGCTGCCGACACGTCGCGAGTGGCGTTATCGATCGCCTCGGAAACCGACAGCTGGCCCTCTTTTTCGAACGGGGAGGCGCGGGCGAGCGCCCAGATCAGCACGCCATCGCGCGAAGAGGAGCCCGCCGCTGGATCGGCGAAACCTTGCAATCGGCTGGCCACGTCCGGCACGAGCAGCAGCGGATCCGCCCCAAAAAGATCCTGAAAGCCGAGGGCCTCCGGCCGGGACAGGAACGCATCTAGGCGGCTCGCGGTCCTCTCCGCCAGCCAGGTGCTCCATGGCGCCCGCGGCGCCTCCGCTTGGTGCTCCCGCCACCGCCCCGCCAGCCACCCCGGCGCGAGCAGGTCGAACCGCCGTTCAAACACCGTAGTCCCCAATGCGTCCCGATAAGAGCCGCCGTTCATCATCTCCACATCCTCGAAGGCATCCGATCTGCGAAGGGAATTCAGGGCCGACTCTCCCGCGGCGGACAAGCGGTGGGCTGCCGCTTCCTTCGAATCCGCCCCGCCCTGCTCATCCAGCGCGATCAGCACCACCCGCGATTGGCGGTCTCCCGCCAGATTGCGGATGAGGGCAAGTTCGGGCGACGATTCAGCCTGCGGCATAAGGTCCAGGACATCGGTCGAAATCCGGTGAGGGGCGCCCAGCAGCCACAAAACGGCGACGCCCGCGAGCACCCCGGCTGCGAGAATCGAGCGGGCTACGCGTTTTTGCCGCAGAGGTGTCATGGACGGCATCAGCGGAAATAGCGTTTGCGCTCGTCGGTTCCGAAGGTCACGCCGGTCTCGGACGATTCGATCTGGATCTCGATGCGCTGGGTGGACGACCGGTGAAATTCGATCCGGCTGAGTGTGCTGTCCTTTCCCTCGACGATGATGGTGCCGATCATGCGCGCGAGCTCAGCGGCCTTGGGCGTGAAATCGATGCGCCAGGCATTTCCCAAGCGTGCCCCGCGGACGTGGAAACCCTCAAACAACTCCTTGTCGTCGAAGCGGAGGACGGGCGCGAGCGAGCCTCCCAAATCGGGCATCCTTTCGTCGGGATGAATCTCGCGGGACCGGCCGCTCGCGTCGCGAAGGATGAGGCCGCCGGCATCCGCGATCACAATACTCTCCTGTGGGGACGTGTAGTGTAGGCTTAGGCCGAGTTCCCGCGAAAAACGCATCTCACCCCGGAGAACGACGGGAGCCGTGCGGAACGGGAACCACCGGTACTCGGTAAATTTGGTCCGCACCGACCCCTGGGCGGCCAGGATCCGAAACAGGTCCAGGAAGCCGCCGGTCCGCTCGCCAGCGGTTATCTCGGGTCCGGGTTGCGCCGGGTATTGCGAATCGGCCGACTCGGCAAAGGCCCCAGCGGCCAGCCGGACAGCGATGGCAAGGGCGATCGAAATTCGCTGGAGATTACGGATCATCGGCGGTGTCTTCGCCCCGCCCGCATGGCCGCCGGCCACCGGAACAAGATCAGCTCCGCGATAAGGCGCGTGTGCATGCAAACCATTCGGGCATTGTCGCGAAAATAGCGGAAATGGGAAACTCCTCCCTCCCCGGGCGGGATATACCGGCACCGGGCGGACAGGTTCACGGTGGGAACGCCGCTCCAGGCCAGGCGGACGGCGACCTCCGGATCAAAGTCGAATCGCCTTGCTCCGCGCGTCGAGCGGAGGACGCGATCCAGCGGGGCCAGGGGATAAACGCGAAACCCGAACAATGGATCGCTGACGCTTCGTCCGAAAAGTTCGAAGTTCGCAAGCGCCACGCTCAGCTTCCGTCCGTTGCGGCGGATCCACGGCGCATCCGAACCGAACTCGGGGCGGCCAAGGATCATTGCGTCCGGCGCCTGCTTTGAGGCATTCATAAAATCGCGGATTCGATCCGCAGGATGCTGTCCATCCGCATCCATCACCAGTGCGTGCGTGAAACCGGCGCGGAGCGCCTCCCCGGCGCCGGTTAGAACCGCGGCCCCTTTTCCGCCGTTCACGGGGCGCGTCATGACGCGCAGGCTCGCGGGATCCCTGTTGAAGTCCGCGACCGCCCGGTCGCTGACGTCCGTGCTTCCATCGGAGACGACCCAGACCGGCCTCCACGCGGCCAGCGCATCCGCGACAGTCGCGGCAAGGCGCCGGCCCGGATTGTAGCTCGGAATGAGTACGAGGTGCGTGCGGTCCGGGTCCATCAGGTGCTTTCAATTACCGACGCAATCCGACTCTCTATCTCCGCGATCAATTCGGCGCTCGAACGCCGCTCATCGAATTCCCAACGCCGATCCAGCGTAAAGCTGATCGGGGCGGGAAGCTCGGACGGCGCTTTCCACCAAGGGCGGCCCTTCGGACCGAGATCGGGAGGCGCACGGACCACAATCAACTGGATGGGAGCCTTCGCCCGCTCCGCGCAAAGGAAAAAGGCGGGTTTGAGCGGGCCTATTTTCTTTCCTGCGGGTGTGCGCGTGCCCTCCGGAAAAAGCAGGAGCGATCTGCCGGCTGCGACCTTGGCCGCGGCGTCGCGAACAGTGTCCACCGGTTTGCCGAAGACCACATAACCGGCCAGGATCGCCGCCGGAGCGATCACCGGATTTCGCATCAGGGACTCCTTCATGACGCAAATTGCGTCCGGCAGTTTCGCAAGGATGAACGTCGCGTCCACAATCGTCGGATGATTGGCGATGTAAATCGTGCCGGCGGGAAGCGGACTATCGAATCCAATCCAAGTCACGCGGATGCACCCGCAAGCATGGAACCATCTCAGCCAAAGTTTGAAAAGCAGGCGGATCGTCTTCCGAACGCGGATTCCGACACGCGATCGCTCGGGCAGAAGCAGAAATGGCGCGCACCCGATGTTTAGCGCAAGGGCGACAGCGGCAAACCATGCCCAGGACACGAGGTAGCCGGCGACGTAGAATGGCCTCTTTGCCCGGGCTTTCATGAGACGATGCTCCGGCCGGCCTCGCGATCGACCGCGGGATTGAGAGGGATGAAGTTGAACCAGAGATACGGATGATCGCGCAGCAACCGCTCGACCGACTGAAGAAACCCCTGGAAATGCCCCTTTGCCCGTTCGAGGGCCTGCTGCCGGCTCTCTCCGGCAATTCGTTCAAATCGCGGAGATCCATAAAGGCGCGAACGTCCCGGGGCCTCCGGAACCCCGACTGTAAGGATCACCGCGCGTTCTAAGATCAAAGCCAGGCGGTAAATCGTGAAGGGAAACCGGCGGGGCGCCCCGAGAAATTCGAAGACATCCGTATGCAATGCATTCTCGATCCGGTCGCATTGCATTGCGATAGCCTCGCCCGACTCGGCGGCATCCTTCAATGCAAAGATAAACTCCGAGGCATCATTGGCCCAGATGAATTGCACGCATCCGCCGCCGGCCTCGGCGAGCCAATCGGTGTCGTTCGAATTGCCGACGCGGCTCCGGATGATATGTATGCGCTTCTTCTTGTCGCAGCCGATTTGGAATCCGAGCATGTCGGAAGCGCCGAAGTGAAATGTCCCGAGCAGGATCGGTCCGCCTCCGGACAGCCACGCCTGAAATGCCGACGCGCTCGGATCGAACACGCATGGTATCTTGCGACCGTTCGCCAATCGAAGTCTCGTCATCAGCGACTCCTCAAATGCAAAAAAATGCCTGAATACGTCCAGGAGGGTCGGCGGACGCCGCAGCGCGGCGGAGAGATAATCCCTCGAATGCCGGCGTTGGTCGCGCATGAGCGCAACCGCGATCGCCGTGCCGAGGCCCCGGAGGGGCTTGAACAGGAACTCAGGAACGAACCTGTCGCACAGACGCAAAAAGCCGTATCCCCAGGAGGGACCCGGATTTCTCGGTCGGGCGGAGGCTTTTGCTCCCGGCTCGATCATGACCATTCCAGCTCCAGCCGCCATTCGGCGGAGATTGGGCCGCTATATCCCCGGCCGGCCTGCAGCAGGTCAAACCACTCCGAAGATGACATCATCCAAGGCGCGGCGCTGAGGCTCCCTCCCGCATCGGCAATCGGCTCCAGCCGGAGGCGGCCCTGCGTCGAGGCATTCCGGTTCCTCTCAAGGGCCAGGGCGAAGGCAAAACCGCGATCGCTGGCCATCCGATGGTCGCACATCCAGCTTCCGCGCTCCTCTCCCCCGCAGAGAAGAACCCGGTCGGCGGGAGAAAGAAGCGCCGTAAGGAGAGCCCGTGCGACCAGGCAGCGCCCCCCGGCAAGAGGAAAGTATTCCGTAACCGGCCGCTGCCGGTCTATCATGACCTGCTGCACCGCGCTTGGATGGACCGAGGTTTGGAACAGCGTGGGGCTCGGGTGCGGAAAGCTGTCCAGGAAATCCGCCAGGGTCCGTGACTCACCAAAGGCCGACGCGTAGACAATCGCGCCGCAGTCGCGTTCCAGCGCCTTACGGAGGACGCCGCCGATCAGCAATCCGAGAATCGTCGACCTGCGGCCGAATGGCGCAGTGAACACGCCGCGGAGCCGGGCGCGGATGGATGCGGGATCCTCGACGCCCGCGTCATCGGTTCCCAGGCATGAAACGTAGCGCTCAAGCATGGCAAAGGAGCAGGGCGGCGTGCGCACCGCCGAACGCGTTGCTCGCGCAGACGACGCCGTCGAAGGAGGAATCGACAATTGGACCCAACGATACGTTTTCCGAAAAGGTCGGAGCCGCACTTCCGACCGTTCCGGGTATGCGCCCCGACCGGAGCGACTCCAGGGCAACCGCGAGCTCAACCAGGCCGTTGCTTCCCAAGGTATGCCCGAGGCTCCCTTTCCAGCCGACCAGCGGACTGGCCGGGCATGCCCGCCGGAACGCCTCGGCCTCGAGGCGGCCGGATTCAAGCGTGCCCGTGCCGTGCCCCTTGATCCACAGCCTCCGTCCCGACGCAAGCCGCACGAGCGGGTCGATGCAGGCCGCAAATCCGCCGCTGCCCGCGGGGAATGCCGTAAAATGGTGCATTTCGTTGTGCAGGGTCTGGCCCGCGATGATCCACCCCGAGGACGGTTTCCTCAACACGGCAAAGGCCGCCCCGTCGCCCAATCCGATGGCGCTGACATCCCGGGCCTGATACGGCGCCGGCCATTCGGAATTCAATATTTTCAGGGCATAAAATCCTCCGGCGACGAACGGACTGAGAAAATCGAAGGTGAGCACAAGGGCCTCATCTGCAATGTCCGAAGCGAGCTGGCGCGCCGCCAGCATAAGGCCGAGGTTTGCGGAGACGCAGGCGTGAGAGAGGATCGTGATGTTGCCGCGCCATCCAAGCTCGCGGGCAATTACAGATACGCTTGTTTCAGGAGTCCCATATTCGAGGTGGGACAGGCCCCCGAAGCGGCGGAACGCAAACAGGTTGCCCACCCCGAAATTGCTGCTCGTTACAAACACCGGATGCCTGACGCCGCCCCAGGGCGCATCCGGGCATCCGCGCATGAGCTTTTTTACGGGGGCAAGCCACGAAGGGGGGCAGGTTTCGTCGAGATTTCGCCCCGCCAGGAGCGAAAGCGGCACCGGATCCCCGCCCGCGGATCCGCAGACCGGCTGCAAGGCGAGCGCCCGTTCGCCACGAAGCAACGCCGCGTGGGTCTCCGCAGCATCGCCCAATGCGCTAACGCACCCGCAGGCGGCGAGTTGGACCGAACATGAATCGATGGGAGTCAGAGTGGGCGTGGATTCATTCCAGCCCAACAGACTCGTCACGTGGGAGGCAAACGCAAAGGATCGGCCCGGGCTCGTATGAATTCGGCCAAGCCGCGAACGCTCGAGAGCGCCGCTCGCGACTCCTCGCTGCTCTTGATCTTGATCCCGAATTCCTTTTCCAACGCCACGACTAGTTCGAGCGCGTCTATCGAATCGATTGAGAGGCCCGATCCGATCAGCGGCTCCTCATCATCGATCGAGGCGGGACCAACATCTTCCAATCGAAGCGTTTGGACGATCATGACCTTTATGCGGTCGATCAGCGGGTCAGACATGGGGGGAACGGAGCAATCATTGGGAAGGCCTGCGGCCGGGCAAGTCCCGATCAGCGCGGAAAGGGCTTCAAGACGTGGCAGACATTGCTGCCCCCGAATCCGCTGCTATTGTTGAGAACCGCTCGCGGCCGGGCTTCCGCTGTCGCGCGGGGCAGGAGAAGGCCGTCACAAGAGGGATCCGGCTCCACCAGATTCGCGCATCCCGGGACAAATCCTTCCTTGATCGCCAGAGCGCATATCGCGGCCTCTAGGGCGCCAGCCATCGAAAGGGCGTGGCCCGTTAGCGCCTTCGTGCTGCTGACGGAGGGGCCCTCTCCCGCAGTGGCGAACACCGCCTTCATGGCGATCGCCTCGGAGCGGTCGCCTATGGTCGTCGAAGTGGCATGCGCGTTGACATAATCGATCGCTTCGGGCGGCGTCTCCGCGTCCCTCAGCGCGCGGCGCATCGCCTCCGCCAATCCGGCCCCCTCCGGATGCGAGATCGCCACATTGTGGCCGTCGCCCGCCTGGCCCCACCCGACGAGTTCCGCATACACAGGCGCCCCCCTTTCGACGGCCGCCCCCGCTTCCTCGACGACGATCACCGCGCTTCCGCCCGTGCACACAAACCCATCGCGCTTCACATCGAATGGCCGGCAAGCCGTATTCGGATCCGGATTTACCGACAGAGCCCGCATTGATGCGAACGGAAGGACGCTTTCGGCCTGAGTCTCCTCAGCGCCGACGACCAGAATCCGCTCCTGCCGGCCCAGCCTTATCTCGTCCGCCGCGTATCCCAGAGCATGGCTCGACGACGCACAGGCCGACACAAATCCGCACACCGCGCCCCGGATGTGGTAGTGCGCCGCGAGGTTGAAATTTAGGGTCCCTGCGATGCTTGAAACCATACCCATGGGGTTGCCGCGCTCCCCGCGGGCCGCCTCCATCTGCTGCAGGTTATGATGAAGCAGAAACGGCGAGCCGGCCGACGCGCAAAACAGGCCCGTGTTCCCATCCGCAAGAGCCTCGGGGCGGAGGCGGGCGTCCTCCAGGGCCTGCTCGCATGCGCATAGGGCATAAAGCCCGTGCGGGGAGGCCGCCCGGAGCATCTCCGGCTCAAAATGGTACCGTTCCGGATAACGCCAGTCGCGCCAATTGGGTGAATCCGTATCGAAGCCCTTGATTGCGCCCAGGACTCGAATAGGGATTCGCGGATTGCCCAGAAATTCGATGGACCTAAAGCCGTGAAGCATGCCCCGAATGCTCCGTTCAACCTCAGCCCGGCTGTTGCCGATGCTCGTGACAAATCCGAGACCGGTAATTACGGGCCGCCGCATGTCAGATTTTTCCTGTTTCGAGTTTGCTCTTCAAAAAACGGCGCAGATCCCCCACGGTCCTGACGGTCATGATCTCGTCGTTTGAAACCGAAATCTGGAAAAGGTCCTCGATGAAAAATACCGTTTCGATCGTGGCCAGCGAATCGAAACCCAAATCATCGACCAGCCGGGTGTCGTCCGGCCATGCGGCGTTGGTTCTGGCCATTGAGCTCTTGGGAAGGTAGTAGTTCAGCACCTCAAATACGAGTCCAGCGAGCGCCTGTTCGTCCCTCTTCTCCATGAACTTTCGATAATTCAACAGCGCAGCCGGAGGAAGACGACCCAGTTTTTCCTCGGGTGTTCTGTGGGGTGCGACGGGTCCGGATGAGAGGGATTGCGCCTGAGACATGGACTGGATCATCGATGCTAGGGACTCCAACACATGCATAAAGCTCAATCTTCGTGAATACCCGGACCGAAGCCCTTACGCCTTCGGAAGCGTTGCGCCGCTACCGTTGGATCACCCTATTGTCGAAATTGCCGTTGGTGTTGCTGTGGCCCCGGTTTCTCGGTCCATGCATCGCGGCCTTTGTCGCCCCGGACCTCTGGCTCCTATACGAGATGCTCGTGCCCAACGCATCCAGGCTGGGCCGCATCCGGACCCGGTTTGCAACCCAAGCCCGGGAAGTCTGGCTGACGATCGACGACGGACCGGATCCCCGGACAACGCCGGCTCTGCTCGACATGCTCGAATCCCACGGGGCCCGGGCGATTTTCTTTGTCATCGGCCAAAAGGCGCGCAGCCATCCCGATCTGATGCGCGGGATCGCCGCGCGCGGGCACGAGATAGGCAATCACACCGACACCCATCCGCTGGGCTTCTTTTGGGCAGCCGGTCCCCGGCGCACCGCGGAGGAAGTCGACGGCTGCACAAACGCAATTGCCGAAACGGCGGGATCAAAGCTGCAATTTTTTCGATCGCCGGCCGGAATCAAGAATGTGTTTCTGTTCGGAATCCTCGCCAAACGCCGGATGGCCTTCCTCGGTTGGAGCGGCCGGGCCCGGGAGCTCGGGTGTCTGAGCCCGGAACGGCCGCTGCGGCGCCTGGTGCGCGCCGCGCGGCCTGGGGCGATCCTGCTCGTCCACGAATCGGGCGGGAACCCAAATGTTCGATTGGCCGTCATCGAAGGCATCCTGAAGCACCTGGGCCGTGAAGGCTTCCGCTGCGTGCTGCCGGATCCGCCCGAGATTCCATAACCCAAAGCGGCGAAAATAAGAATCGCGCCGCCGTTGTCAGAAAGCACCGCGGGCCCCTTAAAATTCTAATTTTACCGGAGCGACTGCGTTGACTCTACAGATCGGATCCGCGAGAGAATGGGCTGCGTGGTTTGCTCCGTTTTCCCCGTTTCAGACGGTTTTAAGTTGGACTCCGTCTTTCCCGAGGCCTTCGCGTCGGGCCGCTCGGGCGTGTTCGATATCCGCAAGTCCGACCGTTGGACCGTCGGCACGGCATCCGTTCCGGACCGGCCCGATCTGAGCCAAGCCACGAGCCAGATCTACCGGGATCTGTTTCGCGCGGCTGAAGGCCTGAATCTTTGCCGGATTTGGAATTTTGTTCCGGATATCAATGGGCTCGAGCCGACCGGCCTCGAACGCTACCGGTCTTTTTCTAGGGTTCGTTCGCTCGAATTCGAGCGGCAATTCGGCACCGAATTCAGGCGCCGGCTTCCGGCGGCCTCAGCCGTCGGATACCGCGGCGGCAAGCTTGTCGTGCAGTTCCTGGCCGCCGCGCAAGAACCCGTTCACAAGGAAAACCCGCGCCAGATCCCCGCCTACGACTATCCCGAAATCCACGGCCCGAGGCCGCCGAGTTTCTCCCGGGCGACGCTGGTGCGCTTCGACGATGCGGCCGAAGTCTTTGTGTCCGGCACTTCGGCCGTCGTGGGTCACAAATCCGTCGCTGCGGGAAGCACCCGAAAACAGCTCGAGTGCACGCTGGAAAACCTCGAGGCGGTCTCCCTCGAATGCGGCTTGGGACCTGACCTTGCGAGGGGGCATGCCCGCTTGCGGCAATTCACGGTTTACCTTCGGAATCCGGAAGAGCAGCCGTGGGTCATGGGAGCCCTGGAAGGGCGCCTGTTCGAAGCGCACGATCTCGTGCACGTCGCGCATGCGGAGATCTGCCGAGCCGAGCTAAATATAGAGATAGAGGCGACCCTGCGAGGCGTGCGACTCGGCCAGAAACTCAATTAATGACCGTCGCGGTTGGAATCGCTCGGCTGCTTCCGGTCCACGCGGAGCCGAAAGTGATCCATAACGAGCAGGACGCCGGCGATCAATGCGAGCAGGCCGATGACCCACATCGGAATTGAAAGCCCGATGAGAAGATTCAGTCCGAATACGATGAGAAATAGCGCAAGGAAGAGATTGGTCATGGGTGATGGAGTTGAGGCGTTCGTTCAGATCCTATTCATGACCAGGAGCACGACAAGCACTACGAGCACCACGCCGAAGCCGCCGCTGGGATAGTAGCCCCAGTTGCGGCTGTGAGGCCAGGTGGGCAACGCGCCGAGCAAGAGGAAGAAAAACCCAATCAGTAGAATCATTCCAAGAAGAGACATTGTATTTCTTTCCATCGGCGGGGAGGAGCGAGGGCGCCGGCCCGCCACCGTGCGCGACTGGACTTTCCGTTGTGGAAAGTCCCGGTTTTACGGCGCGAGATTACTCCCGATCGCGGCCTCGGGATATGGGGTATTTGCCTGCCTCCGGCTTCCAGGCGTTGGCGCGAGCCACCGGCACCGTCAGCACTACACCCCATTTCCACCGCAGCCCGGTTCAAGTAGTCTTTGGCATGATCGCTTCGATTCCCTTTCTCGGCTCCCCTGGATCCGCGCGCAGCGGCACCGATCGCGCCGCCGCTGCTGCCGCCAATCGCGCGGAGGCGCTGTGCGACGCCGATCTGGTGCGCCGGTTCAACGGAGGGGACGAATCTGCCTTCGTCGAGATAGTCACCCGTCATCGCGGAAAAATGTTTTCCGTCGCATTCAATCTGTTGCGGGATCGGGCCGATGCTGAGGAAATCGTTCAGGACACCTTTATCCGCGCGTATCGCGGCCTCGCCCGTTATCGCGGCGACTCGGCGCTGGGCACCTGGCTGTACCGGATCGCCCTCAATCTCTCGCACAATCGCTATTGGTATCTCCTCCGCCGCTGCCGGCATACGACGCGGTCGCTCGACAGCGCGCTTTGCGATGGCAACCAGGCGACCGTTGCGAGCCTGATTGCAAGCGACGCCCCAGGTCCGGTCCAGGAAGCCGAGATCGACGAGTTTTCGAGGCTCGTCGCCTCGTGCTTGAAGCGTCTCACCCCGGGCCGTCGCGAGGTTCTCACTCAGCGCAACACCTTGAACTCCTCGTATGACGAGATTGCAAAGGCGCTCGGCATAAATATCGGCACGGTAAAAAGCCGCATCGCGCGGGCCCGGGAAAGCCTCCGCGTTGAACTCTCCAAGGCGTGCCCGGAATTCGCGTCGGCCAAGTCGTCCGGCGAGTGGCTCTCTCCCGCCCGGGCTTCCGGCTGCCTGGAGATCGCCTGCGCGTGATCGGGATTGCGGTTGCGCAATCGATCTACGGCATCCCGCGCAAGGCCTCGGTCAAATGATCGTCACCTGCACGCTGCTCTCGACCATGCCCTGGGCGATGGCGTAACGGGTGAGGCCCGCCGTCTCATGGATGTTGAGTTTTTGCATCACGTGCTGGCGGTGCTTTTCGACGGTCTTGATGCTGATGCCGAGTTCCGCCGCGACCTGCTTGTTTGCTGACCCTTCGGCCACAAGTTGCAGCACCTCGGCCTCGCGGGCGGTCAGGCGCACGGCGCCTGCCTTGGGAAGCCCATTCCGGTCGAGCACCTTGTTTCCCTCGCTTTGCATGCGCTTGGCGATGGACGGACTGAAGTACTTGCGGCCCTCGGCGACTTCGCGGATCGCCTTGGTCAGAACTTCGGCGGATGTCTGTTTTTCCAGGAAGCCGACCACGCCGGCCGCGTTCATGCGCTCCACATACACATCGTCGCTGTGGGCGGATAAAACGACGATTTTGGCGCCGGGATTTGCGGCGAGGATTTGCCGCGTCGCATCCAGTCCATTGAGCGTCGGCATGGCGACGTCCATAAGGATGACATCGGGCCGAAGGC
>Ga0182024_10001395_pt1 | contig 62409 bp, 49 predicted proteins | sample P32metaG_FD_120480 | JGI IMG/M metagenome (GOLD analysis project Ga0182024, IMG submission 120480) | Permafrost microbial communities from Stordalen Mire, Sweden - P3-2 metaG (Illumina Assembly) | ecosystem: Environmental > Terrestrial > Soil > Wetlands > Permafrost | place: Sweden: Stordalen...
ATCACGCTGCCGTTGTCACCACCGGGAATCTCGTTGTACTTATGGTCCATCTTCCGGTCTTTCATCGCGGCGATCCACTTCCTCGTATTCTCCACTGGAACCACCGTGTCGGCATCGCCCTGAATCACGAGCACGGGCATGGTCAGCTTCGCCAGGATCGATTCCATGTCCGATTCCATGCATTGCGCCGCTGGCGCAGTAGCGGCGACCGCAGCCCAATTCGACGCATATTTGGAGCCCAGGTAGAGCGTCCCGGCTCCGCCCATCGAGTGTCCCATCAGATAGGTGCGGCGCTCATCCACGTTGAACTCTTTGCGAGCCATTGCCAGCACGTCCATGACGTCCTTCTCGGACAGCTGCGTCAAGTTCCGTGGATCGTTAATCGCGGCAGGATCTGCTTTGAGATCCGCGCCAGCGGACGGACCAATAGTCCAGGGAATACCGTACCAGCCACGCGGGTTGTAGCCTGCCGGCGCGACAACGATGTAACCGCCTGCCTCGGCAAGATCGAGCAAATTGCCGCGCATCAGCGTGTTGGGATCCCCGCGTAACCCATGCAGGGCGATGATCAACGGACTCTTCTTGTCTTTGGCGACCCTGGAGGAGACGAACACAGAGTACGGGAGGCTCACGTGCGCAACCCGGAAATTTCCGGGGAACGCAAAGTCATAGGCCCGCTGTTGCACGCGCGGATCCAAAACTTGCGCGCTTCCAGTCGCTGGCGGCCGCGCGGCCTTTCCCTCCGGAGCGGCCGGCGTGCCCGTTGCCGCCTGTTGCGCGAGGCCACTCTGTGCGTAGAATGATACGCCGGCAACGGCCACCAGGCACGCCATCGGAATAATTCTGTTTAATCGCATCTTCGTTTCCTATTGTGGGCAATAATATAGTTGCCAACTCAAGCCGTCTTATTGGGAAGTGGTCGAGACCGCTTTATCCAGCGCGCACGTCCATAATAAACTGGGCGGCTTTCCGATAATAGATTCTCTGAGTCAAGATGGCATTCCAGTTTGTGTTTCGCAACGAAAGCATCCAGCTTCCTGCAATGCAGGTCGACATCAAACACGCCGCGTCCATCGGTGAAAGCTGCCAGCGCTTCCGGGTCCGACACGTGGACCATGCCTTTTTGCGTTCGAACAAAAGATATATCTTTCGCTTCCTGGATATCTATCACTTCCTGCCCGGTACTGCTCATTTCCTTTTTGCCCGCTTCTTCGTGTTGGCGCGCTTAAGATGCGCTCCCAGCACAGACACCATTTTAGTGCCTCGTCGGCGGAATTTGTGGGTGAGGGCGAGCTTCAGCGAACCGTGTTGCCGAGGTCGAAAAAATCGCCCTTGTCGAAACTGTGAACGGAAAACGTATGTACGTTAAGCCTGCCGAACAGGAAGCCTTTATGGCTAATATCCGCCAGCACCTGCCCGCGATTGTCTGATCAGAGTAGAAGGTCGGGCACTCCCGACACTCCGAATTTCGAGGCTGAGGTCTGATTTGGGCAGCCCTCGGCACCGACGTCTATTCTGACTTCATATTTGCTGGTAACGGCGCTGGGCAGAGCGCTGAATCTGTGCGCCGGTGTTTTGTTGGTCAGTGGTGGTTCAGGGTAGAAAATGGATCGCCGTAAAGCAGATGACTGCAAAAACCGCCATACAGACAGAAAACCTTAATCGCATGGACCACGACGCGTCCTTCAAGAGATAACCGACCGCAATCACGAACACAGCGCCGAGAAAGCTGTCGAGATGGCGCGCGGTAAACCAATCAGCCATGACCTCTACCCTAACGCAAAACGGCCTGGATTGCTCCGGGCCGCAGATTGTCCGACTTGGCAAAGTTCAATTAGATCACCTTCAGTGAGGAACGATCCTGGATGGTGGTCCGCTAAATCGGTGCGCCTGCAAAGAGTTATTATACTGGCGAAGGGCGTTGCCAATGAAAATGCTGTCTTTCGGAACGTGTGTGGCTGTGATCGGTGTGTTGTGTGTTGCTGTTGGTGCGGGCGCTGTAAATATTGTGCCGCGCAGCATGGAAGGGCATCGGTCATCCCTCAAGGCCAAGCTGACCCTATCCAACGGAACCATCTGCACCGTCACACTTGAGGGTGTTGGTTGTCCATTGGGCATGTGTTCCCGGGTCAAAGTGCGCGAGAACAATACCGATAGCATTTGGCTTGACGGACTGGTGTCTGTGCGCGGAATTTCGCATGGCGCTGGCCCCGTGACTGCTTCGGTCAAATTTATAGACGGGTCCGAACGCCGCGCGTCGATCATTGTCGTTAATCGTATGCTCTACGTGCAGGGCCACTTCGGCCAAACTGAAAAGCTGGATATCGGAAGCCTGAGCAAGATCGATTTCGAGTAATTTAGGCGAGCAATTCTTTCACAAGATTGACGCCGCCAATCGGAAGCATCGTTTGGCCAAAGCGGCCAAACGACGCTTCAAGTCACAAGCTGTCCCGCACCGTTGAATTTGCTCCCGCTGTTGCTCGGGAGTGAGCCGACTTGCAGGCGGGGGCGTTTTAGGGGTACCGTCTTGCGAGATGCCCTAATGGCTGACCCCCAAAATCGGACTTGATGAGGATGCGGGTTCAGACCTGCTGCTGGTCCGGATTGTCATTGTCTGATCAGAATAGAAGGTCGGGCACTCCCGACATTCCGAATTCCGAGGCAGAGCTCTGATTTGGTAGCCCTCGGCACTCACGTCTATTCTGACTTCATAGCCGGCGCTGCGGCCGAGGGCAAGTTCGGGGGATATCAGATCCGCCCCCTGGAATCCGAGATCCTTTAAACGGCCCCAACGCCCGGACTCGGTGTAATATTGGGTTTCCGCTACATGGAGGGACGCGATTGCCTTGACCGTTGCCATGGCCGCGATGGCCGGGCGCCGATCTCCGACGCGTCGCGGAAAACCGAGCACGCAAGCCACGAATACCGCGATGACCAGAGAGCGCTTCATCTCGATACTCTGACGCCCAAATGGACTCGAGCGTGGAAGCTCAAGTTTCGCTCGCGCGGGGCGTGTAGTTTCGGTGTCTCAGAAAGTTGTGCAACGCATCGATCGAGCCCACGGTGCCGAACCCTCGCGGCCTTAAAACGGGCATCGACGGCCCCGTTTTACGTTAGGATGACTCTTAAGAGAGACTGGCCATGAGTCTGAAGCTGATCGGGATCGTCCTCGTGTCCGTCATCGGATTCGCTCAGGCCTCCACGCCCGCGTCTGATCCTGGTGATCTCTGGCAGAAGATCAGGAATGCGCTGATGACCCCTGAAGGAGACAAATTTTTTCAGCAGATCAAGGACGCCCAGATTCCGCCGGAGCACGAGAGATTTAGCGGTACTGTGGTTTCTCAACCATCGCCGAATGAGCTCATCGTGAACGTCGATAATCCTGTCGGGGACGCAATTCTGCGGTTTCTGATCGCAGTGAAAAGACCAGTCGCAGTTGGTGCACCTGTTCATTTCGAAGGGGTGGTACGTGCCTATTCAAGAAATCCGTACAGGCTTACCCTCGAGGTGTTACCTGAAGACGTCGAGGGCTTGTATTAATTCCCTGGCTCGTCCGGGGAAAGTGTGGGCGACTGCGCACTTTTCCTGGACTCTTTTGGACCAGTGATGAACAAATCGACTTGACAGCCTTCAAAGTTTCCTCTATTTTGTAGTTGAAATGCATGCGGCACCGTCGTTAGGGGAATTCGAGCAGATCGTCCTGCTGGCAATTCTGCGTTTGCGCGACAACGCCTATGGCGTGACAATTGGTGCGGAGATTACCGCGTGTACACGTCGAGAGCCAGCACCGGGCGCGCTTTATACCACTCTCGACCGCCTGGAGGACAAGGGGCTGGTTACATCGCGATTGGGCGATCCAACGCCCCAGCGCGGGGGACGGGCGAAGCGCTATTTTGTTCTCAACTCGAAGGGCCTCGCAGCGATCACGCGCGCGCAACAATCTTATCGGCGGTTACTAGAGGGTTGCGAGCTTCCAGGACTTACCTATGCATAGCGTTAACATCGCAGAATGGATTCTTGCCCTAGTCACGACTCGTGATCGCGCCGCCTCCACTGTCGGAGATCTGACGGAAGCGGCGGCGACTCGCGGCGTGGTTTGGTTCTGGTCCGGCGTCTTACGAACGGCGGCCTCACTACTCTGGCGCGACGTTGCGGGGCAGCCCGCGCGTCTCACAGGGCTGGCATTACTCGGCCTCGCCATCTACATTGGGATGGACTTGATCCTTGCCGGCCTCAGTGGAGTCGCATTCTTCGGGGCAGCCATCGCGAGCCTTCATTTGGACTCGATTGGATGGAAGCTCTGGTTCACCGCGCCGATGCTGGTTAGTTCGCTGTTAGTCGGCCGGATGCTGGCTCACTGGGCACCCAGACGGGAACTGGCTGCGTGCGTGGTGTATGCGATACTCGCCTCGATCTACAACCTGGTCCCGATGCTCGGTGACAACGGCGCCTTTTCCGTGTTGTTATGCATTCTCATCGTTCCGGCCGGGGCAGCGTGGGGGCGCGACCGCAGGCTTCGTGCAACATAGCTAAAGCCGCTAAGTTTGCAGGGTGCTGATTCCTGCGGCTGCGTCTGTTTCCCATCTGCTCTTTCTCTGACGTTTGCTTCCGCGCCATGGAACTGATTACGATTCTCCACAGCTGTCATCATTTCCGCGGCTTCGTCGATCAGAACGCCCGCTTCAGTTCGAATCACAAGAGCATCGAGATCGACATCCGTCCGCCTAAGGGTTCGACGGCGGTTTGTTCGCGTTGCCACCAATCAGCCCCCGGTTATGATCAGCTCGCGGAAAGGCGTTACGAATTCATCCCTTTCCGGATCGCCACTTCGTTGACAGCGCGAGTATGCCGCAGAAAGACGTGCGGCGGCAATTGCAAGCGGAACTTCAGATACGATGAGGGTATGGACCGGTCAGCCGCACTGGCTTCCGTCCCGTTCACCCTGGCGATCGCTTTCGCCTCGCCGCAAACTACAGGTCAAGGGCCGGAGAAAGACTGGAGGCAGGTTTGCGTACGCTCAACGGCCGCGCCCCTGAAGATACCGGCTTTTGCTAACGTTGAAGCCGAAATCGACCTTCAGCATTGCGACAGCACTGCGCTGTACTATGGCTTCGGTCGGCCGGCAGACTGGACCGCCGCACTACAGTGTGCCTACTATCAGCGTTCGCACCCGCGGCGGGGTGACGGTGATCCGTTCTACGGTCCTGGTGTACTCACGATGCTGTATGCCAATGGCCACGGTGTTCCCCGCAATTACGACCTCGCGATTCGCTTTGCCTGTGAAGACACGTGGGCGGCTGATACGGAGTTGCGTATCGGCCATCTGGAACAGCTTCGCGACACTCACGCCGCGACAGCAGGCTTTGATCTCTGCGACGACGGAACGAGCGGCCTGATGATGGGAGCCTGCGAATCGATCCAGCAGCGACTCTCTGATGTCAGGCGCCTGAAAGAATTGGACAGGATTTCCGCTAAGTGGTCGCCTCAGGTCAAAGAAGCGTTCAAGTCGCTCACGGCGGCTGAAGAAGCTTTCGCGGCTGCTCGGAGCGGCAATGAAGTAGACCGTTCAGGAACGGGACGTGAAGCTTTCTCCCTAAAAGAGGAGGGTCGTTTACGCGATCAATTCCTGAGCAATCTTCGGCGTTTCTCCCAAGGCGACGTTCCGTCAGCCTCATTGTCCATCAACCAGAGTACAGATCGCGAGTTGAACGAAACATACCAGAAAATCGAACGTTCTCCAGACAGCCTCTGGAATGGCGGCACGATTAAGCCGTCGGGCATTCGTGAAACGGAACGGGCGTGGCTGCAGCTACGGGACGCCTGGGCCGCGTTCGCCCGCCTGGCGTATCCACGCCAGAGTGCCGATACCGTCCGCACCCAAATCACGCGTCTGCGTATCCAGCAACTCCAGGCGCTCCAGCCGAGATAGCTGGGCTTCCTGAGCGCGGAATCGTCCTCACATGAATGATGCCGACTGCGAACATGTAGCCGGGAAGGGGCAAGTTTACCGGCACGAACGCGCTCAGAACTACCAGATCGCTACTTCGCCGCTCAAGCTCGATGCGAAACCATTAGTGATGCCGCCACGATTGCCAAGTACGAAACAACCAAGCCAGCCAGTAGGATTTTGTCGCGCACGGCCAGCTGCAGCTCCGTCCAGGGAATCGGAACATTCCTGCCACGGACGAATCATTAAAGGAACGCGGAAGGCCGTGAAGGCGGACTTCGGTTACCAGGCTGGCTTTCGGAATGCGCAAAACACTGACTCTACAGAGCCGCGACCACGGGAATCGGCTTGAGGGATCCGAACCGCTATGTGCGTGTGCGTACGCGATTCGGCCGGCCGCGTATTGTATGCCGCTCGGCAGAACGCTTATTGACATATACTTTCTGATAAATTCGGGTTTGCAGCGAAAGGAGCCGAAAGTGAGACTAACGCTCTGTGTCGCCCTCGTAATGTTATGTCCGATCGCCGGCAAGGCGGATCTTGCCGGGGACTGGGCCGGATTGCTTACTTTCCCGCAGAACTCGCTTCACTTCGTTCTGCACGTGACGGGTCCGGACAATGCGCTGAAAGCCACGCACGACAGTCCGGATCAGAACGGCTACGGAATGCCGGTCTCTTCCATTACGTTTTCAGGAACGACGCTGAAATTCGATATTAAGCTGCTCGACCTCACCTATTCCGGCGATCTGGGCGCGAATGGCAGCATTGTTGGTACGTTCGTCCAGCACGGCACAGCCGTGCCGCTGGTGCTGACGCGCGCCGCTGCCGTGCCGAGGCCCACATCAGCGTCGATCGGCCAGACAGGCTATGTGCAGGATGGGCGGTATCATCACAATCCCACCGGAGTTGAATTCGATTTGCCCGCGGGATGGTCGGTCGGCAGACCCGCGCCTGCCCAGGGCGATCCGAACACAATGACCGTGCTGCGCGATCCCGATCACAAGGCACTTTTCCTTTCCGCGGACATGCGCAAAGCGGAGACTCATCCGGAAAACATTCCGGCCGTACTCTCAAACGGGTTGACGATGCTGGTGGCGAGGCGGGCAGGTCAGACTGGAGCCGGCGCGCCGCATCTGGTTGAGAATTACAAGATTCGTCCCGGGAGTGAGGAGCGGACAACGATCGGAGGACAGCAGGCCTTGCGGGCGATTGGAGAATACCAACTGCGCGGCATGAAGGTAACCGAGCTTCTCACCTGGATTGACACCGAGCATACGCGGGTGTTTTTCTTTGCCCAGATACCTTCCGAAAATATTCCGGCTTTGCAGATGACGTTTGAGCAGATCATCCAGTCGGCGAGGATTCCTTAGACCCGCGGGGAGGTGATCCCATGAAGGCGCTGATTCGGCTCGCTCTCTTTACCTTGTGCCCTGTCCTGGGTCTGGCCGAGGTGGCCGGCACTTGGGAAGGCGCCCTGAAATTCCCGGCTCAGACGTTGCGCATCGTCCTCCACATATCCGGAGACGACAACCATCTGGCGGCAACAAACGACAGCCCCGATCAGGGCATCTGGGGCCGCAAGGTCGATTCGATTACTCTCTCGGACCACGTTCTCACTTTTGGAATCCACCTGATCGACGGCGCATTCAGCGGGAACCTGGTGTCGGACGGAGGCTGGTCCGCGGCCGCTGGCCGGGTCGCGATTCCGCTGGTCGAAACCGAGGGGAACATCTGGATGATCGCTCCGCCGGGCCTCCGCTGACTCGTTAATGCAGTGTCCAATGAAATAACGGGATACACAGCGCGGACGATTGTTTCCATCGTTGCCGTTTGTAGCCGGAAGAAGGCAGGCCACAGAGGAACGATGGCCTGCCCCACGCCTAACTCGGTTGTTTTTGGGTCGATAGCTTGAAATTTGGCCAGGCTGATGCGACCCAACATGATCCATGTGACTCCGGCAAGCGGCCAGCGCCTCCAAGCCTGCCAGTGTGCTGAAAAACTACCGATGGTTTGAAGGCGGTTTCGCCTGGTGCCCTTGACTGGCATCCTCCCCCCGCGATATGCTCGGCCCGTAAAGATTTGGATGTAAGGAATGACGACCATGGACCTTCGAAAAATAGCCCGGATTTGGATTAGAGCCGCGCTCGCAGTCGGCCTCGCGGTCACGGCCAGTGCGCAGGGCCCGGGCCGGGTTGCCGAACCTTATACACCGGCGAAAGACGCCAAAGATCTGAAGGCTGTGCTTTTCAACTGGATGTGGTACATGGACATGCTCAAGGGCCATGATGAACGCGACATGGTCGCAACGCTCGAATATACGGGCAAGGGCACGATTCAGGTGGACGGACAACCGTGCACCCTCACGAAATATCGTGCGAGCACCAACTACCAGACGTTCAGCCAGCGGATCTCATACACCTGCACGCGTCCGAACGGACAAGCATACTCGAACATTGAGGTGGTGAGCGGGGAGTACGCCTGGGACGAAGATACGCCAGGTGCGGAGATCGGTCCCACGAAGGGCAAAACCACTCCGATGCCGGGAAAAGTCCAGGAGCGGCTCATCCGCCTGTGGGCAAGTCCTCAGGGCGCGGCCAAGGCCGCGGTGGAAGGGACAACGGATACGTTTTGGCTGGGAAAGAACCCCGGGACTCTTTTCGCCGACGGCCTCGCGAAGGTGGGCCAGACCTCCGTCTCGTGGGAGAACGGTAAGCCGGTCGTGTCGTTCCCGATTCCCGGCGTGGCGGGCGCGACCGCGACAGCCACCCTCGATGCGAAGTTCATGACCGAACGAGTAGTGGTCAAGCTGGGGGCATCGACTGGGGGAACGACGACCACCGAATTCACCTACGGCGACTATCAGGACTGGAACAACCCGCTGAACAAAATCGAAGTGTACTACGCCGGCAAGATGGTCGAGCGGCGGAACGGCGCGGTGGTCCGCGACCTGACGACAACGCAGACGGAGACCGGCAATGTGTATGTCGTGGCGCCGGTGCCCGCAAGCGTGCAGGCGGCAATTAAACCCGCGGGCCAGATTCCCCATGGCGTTATCGCCAAGGACGAACCGCCGGTTAACAAGTCGATACCGGCGCCGCGGATGGGCGATCATCCCGATCTGACGGGCAATTGGAACTATACCGACTGGATCGGCAACTACATGACGGGCGGCGGACGCCGATGCTCTCCGACGCAGGACCCATCCTGCAACCGGGGGGACAATCAGACCTACGATTTTGAGCTCTACTCGCCTTCGCGGTTCGGCGGCCTGGGCCGGCCGATCTACAAGCCGGAGTACTGGGACAAGGTTCAGGAGCTCGATATGTGGACGAACAAGAATGACCCGGTCATGACCTGCCAGCCTCTGGGAGTCCCGCGAGAGGGCCCGCCCCGGCGTATCATGCAGACGGATAAGGATGTGGTCCTCTTCTACCAGGGAGGCGATGCTGGGGGCGGATACGGCGAGTATCGCGTGATCCCGACCGACGACCGCAAGCACGACCCGAAAAAGGCGATTGAGGCGACGTATCTGGGGTACACCGTGGGACGTTGGGAAGGCGACACGCTTGTGCTCGACGCCATCTCGTTCGTCGATTCGACATGGCTGGGGCGCGGCGGCCTCTTCCACTCCGAACTGATGCATGTCGTGGAGCGATTCAAGCGTCAGGGCGACGTAATCCTGTATGACGTCACAGTTGAAGACCCCGGGGTACTGGTGGAGCCGTGGGTGTTGCCGACGCGAGTGCTGCAGCGTAACACAAATCCCAACGCGGGACTTCTGGGGGAGCGCGGTAACTGTGAGGTATACGAAACCAAGAGCATCTCCTCACAGATCCGGCATTAGAGGACTGTGCCGGAAGGCCGGTACAATCGACTCCCTTCGGTCGCGGCTCTGTAGAATCCGGAATCTCCGGCAGCGCCTGGAAAGGTAGAACGCGGCTTACGCCGCGTGTACTCAAAAGCGCCCCGCCATTGGTATTCTTTTAGCTTCGAATGATCATCGATTCACACCAGCACTTTGTACGTCTCGCCCGCCATCCGGAGGTGGAAGGCTTCCGCGATGCGCAGCTTGCCGGCCGGAACGCCGATGCACTCCCCGACCTCGGCGACGCCGACGTTAAGAAGAGTATCGAGACCGTTCTCGGCTTGATGGACAAGCGCAAGATCGACGTGGCTTTCGCCTCGCCGCGGGCCAAAGCCATGGCCACCCATGCCGGGAACGTTGAACAAAATGCCGTCTGGGCGGACCTGAACAACAGCCTCGTACTGCGGGCCTGCCAACTCAACCCCGGCCGTTTCGCGCCCGTGGGGATGCTCGGCCAGCACAAATCATGTCCCGCGGAGCTCATCGCAAAGCAAATGGAACGGTGGGCCGGCGAGGGCTTCGTCGCCTTCAACCTCGACCCCGACGGCACCGGAGGCCGCTGGACCAACACGCCCTTCACCGGAAAGCACAACTATCCCGTGTTCGAAGCCGCGCAAGCCCTCGACGTTCCGCTGGTGATTCACGGCAGCGAATCCATCAACCCGAATTTTCCGCACACCGCCGTGCAGTATCTGGTGGCCGACATTACCGGGTTCGTGCAGCTGATGATGGCGAAGGAGTTGTTCAAGGATTTCCCCAAACTGCGCTTCATCGTTCCGCATGGCGGCGGGGCATTGCCGTGCCAGATTGGCCGCTGGCGCGCCATCGCGAAATATTTCGACTGGGCAAGCCCGGATGAGATTCTCGGCGCTGGAAATGTCTTCGTCGATACCTGTGTCTACAACGACCTCAATATGAAGATGCTGTTCGATGCCGTGCCGCTCGATAACATCCTGTTCGGCTCGGAGTGCGACGGCGCTTTCCCGGGTGTGGTCAATCCGGATACCAACGATCACGCGGATAATACGCGCAGATATGTGGACGATTCTTCGCTGAGCGACGCGGATAAAGGGCGGGTGTTTTCGGATAATGCGAAGCGGGTTTATCCGCGGGCGGGGCGCTGGATCAAGGCGTAGTGTTGAGCGCCGCTCCCTCGCGGTCACGGTTCAGTAAAACCAACCCAGCAACAACAGCGAGTCCAGGTTCTCGCGATGATTTTTCGTCAACGTCAGTTTCGTTCCGTCATGCAGGATCACCCGGTAGTCACCCCGGAACCAGGGCTGTAGTTCTTTGATGCGCTCGATATTCACGATCGCGGAACGATGGATCCTGACGAAACGCGCCGGCGCAAGGCGCGCTTCCACTTCACTCATCGTCTCCCTCAGCACGTGCGTTTTATCGCCGCAATGCAGGCAAACGTAATTGTCCGCCGCTTCAATCCAGTCGATCTCGTCGAGCGTCATGAAAAGGACGCGGCCGTTCTGACGCACTGCGATCCGATCCGGCGATGGCCCCATTTTCGGGCGCTCCTTTGCACCCCATTGATGAAACATTAGCGCTTCCGGGACCGAAAGGTACAGGTGCAGATCCATGCGTGTATAACCAGTACAGTTTAACTTTTACAAAACTGTTATATATTCCAGGGATGGCTGCGACTTCCACGCCCCTTTACATTCAGATCGCCGAAGGCGTAATCGAACAGATCGAAAATGGCACGCTGCGGGTGGGCGAGAAGGCTCCTTCCATTCGCCGCCTCAGCAGGCAAAAGCGCGTCAGTGTCTCGACTGCCCTCCAGACGTATATGTGGCTGGAAAACCGCGGGCATCTGGAAGCGCGTCCCAAGTCCGGATTCTACGTGCGGCGGCCCTTCGCCAGCCTGATTCCCGAACCCCGCTTTGGAATGCCCCGCACGCAGCCGCACCTGCCGGGGGCCAACGATATTTTGGCCACTCTCGTCGCCACCGCGCGGGATCCCGAATGCATTCCGTTCGCGGCCGGGTGCGTAACTCCGGAACTGTTTCCCAACCGCGCCATGAATCTGATCCTGCGGCGAATCGTCAACCGGCAACCGTTACACAGCGCGCGATACGAGTTTCCGCCCGGCATCGAAGCGTTGCGGCGGCAGATTGCCCGGCGCTCTTCCGATGCCGGATGCGGGTGCGCCGCGGAAGACGTCGTGGTAACTTGCGGCGCGCTGGAGGCCGTGAATCTGAGCCTCCGCGCGGTCGCTAAACCCGGCGATGTCGTCGCCGTCGAGAGCCCAAGCTATTTCGGCGTACTGGGAAGCACCGCCGCGCTCGGCATGAAGATCGTCGAAATTCCCACGCATCCTCAGGAGGGAATGGATCTCGATCGGCTGGAGAGCGCCATCCGGAAGCACCGGGTCAAGGCCTGTATCGTGATGTCCAATTGCCATAATCCGCTCGGATACGTGCTGCCGGACAAGAACAAGAAGGCTCTGGCCGATATGACGGCACGCTGGAATGTAGCGGTAATCGAGGACGATGTTTATGGCGACCTCGCGTATGAGACGCCGCGTCCGCGAACGGTGAAATCGTTCGACAAGAAAGGCCTGGTGCTGCTATGCTCGTCGGTTTCGAAGACGCTGCCGGCGGGCTATCGGGTGGGCTGGGTGATGCCCGGCCGCTTCCGCGCCGAAGTGGAGCGGCTGAAGTTTCTGACTACCGTCGCCACTTCCACGCTCTCGCAGATGGTGGTCGCCGAATTTCTGGGTTCAGGCGGCTACGACCGTCATGTGAAACGGTTGTGTACGGCGCTCGCGGGGCGCGTCGACACAGTTCGCCAGGCGATCGCGCGCTATTTCCCCGAAGGAACGCGCATAAGCCGGCCAGCGGGTGGTCTTCTCCTTTGGATCGAAATGCCGCCGAAGATCGACGCGCTCAAGCTCTACCAGGCGGCGCTCGCGGAACGCATCGCCATCCTGCCGGGTAAGATCTTCTCGCCCTCGAACCGGTTCCGCAATCATATCCGCATCAATTGCGGTCACCTGTGGACGGAAGCGCATGAACGCGCGCTCCTGAAGCTGGGGCGGCTCTGCGAGAACGCCCGCGGCTGAAATCAGCCGGCGATCTCTTCCATCACAAGGCCGGAAAAATCCATTCCCGGGGCTTGTGAGCCTTCCATTGCGCCTTCCATCATTCGCTCCGCATCTTCCGCCGAGAGCGGCCGCGCGAGATAGAAACCCTGGCCGAACTGGCATCCCAGACCCCGCAACACATCCAACTGCGTTTTCGTTTCGATCCCCTCGGCTATCACGTTCATTTTGAGGTTCTGAGCCAATCCAATGATGGCGCGGATCACTTCGAGCGAGTGGGCGTCCTGTATCATTCCCATGACGAATGAATAGTCGATTTTCAGGGATTTGCAGCGAAGACTGGGCAACCAACTCAGGGATGAGTATCCTGTTCCAAAATCGTCGATTTCGAGAGCGATACCCATCTCCCTGAGTGCGTTCACCGACGCGAGGACGGACGGAAAATCGTGAATCAGCACGGCCTCGGTGATTTCGAGTTTCAGGTGGTTGGGTTCGAAACCGGTTTCTTTCAGCACCGCGGCGATCCGCTGCACCAGATTCGGGTCGCGAAGCTGGCTCGGCGACAAATTGACGGCAAGGTCGACTGGTGTTTTGCGGGGATACCGTTCGTGCCAATGCTTCATCCGCGTGCATGCCTCCCGCAGGACGATGTCGCCGAGCGGCACGATCAGACCGGTCTCCTCAGCCACGGGAATGAACTCGCGCGGCATGATCAAACCGCGCAACGGGTGCCTCCAGCGTGCAAGCGCTTCGAATCCCACCAGGCGATGACCGGTGGCTCCGGAGTGGGTTTCGGAAAGGTGGAAGATCGGCTGATAGTTGACAATGAGTTCGCCGCGCGCCAGCGCGAGCCTTAAATCGCCTTTCATTCGAATGCGATTCATCGTCTCCACGCGCATGTCGGTATCGAACACTACGGCTCGCGAACGGCCAAGCTTCTTTGCCCGGTACATCGCGGTGTCGGCGTCCTGAAGCATTTCCTCGGGCGACTTGCAGTCAGGGTGCCAGAGGGCAATGCCCATGCTGGCGCTGACTGCGATGTTGTTGTTCTGGAGAACAAACAGCCGATTAAGCTCCCGCTGGATTTCAGCCGCCAGCGCAACCGCTTCTTGATTACCCGGGACATCCCCGATGAGAGCCGCGAACTCGTCTCCACCGAGCCTTGCAAGAACGTACGCCGACTGTCTGCGCTCCGAATCCGTACGGACCGTGTGTTCAATCCGCCGCGCCACCTCGATGAGCAGCTGATCGCCCGCGGAATGCCCGAGACTGTCATTGACATCCTTGAAACCGTCCAGATCGATGAACATCACGCTGAAGGGCGGGACGGAACCGCTCTTCCGGAGTTCAAGCGACCTGGCTACGGACTCGACGAAGAGTACGCGATTGGGCAGCGTCGTAAGAGAGTCAAAGGCTTTGTTCCTGGTGACGTCGGTTTGCGATCCGGCGATGCGGAGCGATTTGCCTTCGGGCGAGCGGAGAACGACGGCGCGGTTCAACATCCACCGCCAAGTGCCGTCTTTATGACGGACCCGATGCTCGCTGATGAAGTCGTTCGATCCCCCGGCTTTCGTGCATGTGTCGAGCTGCGCCAGGAGCCGTTCGCTGTCCTCCGGATGGACCCGCTTGAGCCATGCGTCCGGCTGAGCCTCGATCTCGTCCTCGGCAAATCCCAGCATTTCCTTCCAGCGGGGGGCGAAGTAGATGGCGCGGTTTTCCAGATCCCAGTCCCAAATACCGTCGTTTGTTCCACGCGCGGCGAGCAGGTAACGTTCCTGACTGGCGCGCAGGTCGCGCTCGGTGTGAATCCTCGAAACGAGTTCGCTCCGCAGTTTTACTGTTTGCTCTTCGGCCTGGCGAGTGACCGCCCACTTCCGCGTCAGTGCATGAGCCAGCTGAGTGACCTCAATGTTGTCAAACGGCTTCTTGAGGATCAGAAGACTGTCCGAGCTTCCGAGCTGGCGGCGCATCTCGTTCCACGAATAGTCGGAATAGGCCGTGCAAATCACGATCTGGAGGCTCGGATCGGCCTTCCACAGATGGCCAATAGTTTCGACTCCATCCCATCCCGGAGGCATCCGAACATCGACGAAAGCCATAGCATAAGGGCGGCCGTCCGCGATCGCCGCCCGTACTTTCTCCAGTCCTTCCTGCCCCTGAAAGGCGGAATCGATCTCGAAGTGAACTGTCTGAACGCGCTCGGTCTCGAACAGGAGGGTCTCATCGGCATCCAAAGCTTGTTCCTCCGGGCCGGAGCCGGCCAGGACTTTCACGATGTCTTCGTGGATCGCCCGATTGTCGTCGACAATGAGGATTCTTCGGTTGAGTTCGCAGCCGGCGTCGCTGGCGTTCACGCCACTCTCACTTCGGGGGCAGCGGGCTTTGAATCGACCGGAGAATCAGCCGGCGCCAGAGGCAGTTCGAGGATGAAGGTCGCTCCACGACCGAGGCCCTCGCTTTGCACCCGGAGAGTTCCCCCCATCTCCCGCGAACGCCCGAGTGCAGGCCGAAGCCGTGCCCGCTTCGTCGTGTGGTAAATCCCTGCGCAAAGATTTTTGTGAGGTTCTCCGGATCGATTCCGACACCTGTATCCTGAATTTCGATGCGTACCGAGCCTTCGTCTGTGAGGCGAGTGCGCACGAAAAGGAGACGTTCCTTTCCCGAAGTTTCCTTGAGCGCGCGCTTGGCGTTGTTCAGCAAATTCAGCAGAATCTGCAGAATCCGGTGTTTGTCGGCCACCACCGGCGGCAGCCACGCGAATTCCCGCCGGATCTGGATCTCGTGCCGTTCGAAACCGGGGTGAATCATGCGAAACGCGTCCTCAATCAGCCCTTCGATCGAAACCTCCTCGTTCAACCCGGATACGCGCGCGTGATTCTGTTGAGTGGCGACAATTTCCTTGATGTGCCCGATATTTGCCGTCAAAGATTCCAGTTCAGTCAGCAGACTCTGGCGCTCCTGCGCAAAATGCGTGCTCAGTTTGTCCAGATAGGGGAGCACGCGCGATCCTTTGGTGTCGGTGGTGAGATACTCGTCGAGCCGTCCCTGATGTTCGTTCAGCATGTTTACCAGGGCGGAAAGGTTTTCGACCCTCGACTCGCGGATCTTTCCGGTCATCAGGCTGGCCGAAACATTTACGCTGTTCAGAACGTTGCCCACGTTGTGCAGAACGCCGGTGGCAACTTCCGCCATTCCCGCTTTCCGCGAAAGGTCGATCAGTCGCTCCTGCGCGCCCGCCAGTTCCGCCAGCGCGCGCTCCTTGGCGCCCACCTGCGCGATCAGATCCTCCTGCGCCCTGAGTCTTTCAATGGCTTTTCCCGCAAGTTCGGCGCCCGCTTCCACCATCCGCAACTCCAGTTCGGCTGGTTTCGCCTGCGTCGGATGGTACATGGCAAATGTGCCCAGTACCTTGTCTTTCGTAGAGTCGCGAATGGGCGCGCTCCAGCAGGCCCGCAGCCCGAAGCCGAGCGCTTTATCCCGAATGGCCGCCCAGCGTGGATCGGTGGCGATATCCTCTGCGATCGTCACCTCATTTTTGAAAGCCGCCGAGGAGCAGCACCCCAGATCGGGCGCGATCGGTATACCCTCGCACAGCGCCCAGTAGCCGGCCGGAAGACTTGGCGCCGCTCCCTGGATGAGGCTTTGCCCTTCGGAGTCGACGAGCAAAATTGAGCACATGCAGCCGGGCGCAAGGCTCTCGACCGCATGAGTCAGCGTGTTGAAGATCTCGGGTAGGGAGGCGCCATGCGCTACCAGTTCAAAAACACGCCGCTCTTCGCCCAGCACGAGCGACGTTCTCTCGAGTGCGTCTTTATCCTTTTGGATCGAGATCAAGTCCTTTTGGATCGAAACCAGGTCCTTCCGGGTTGAGGCCAGCCGCCGCCTCGCGACCATCCAGAAGGCCAGCGACACAATCGTCGAAAACGCGCATACTACCGAAACCGGCTCGACGAGCTCCATGATCGATATATCGGCTGCGCCGGGACGGAATTATAGGTTAAATGTTTGGCCAACATCCTGAGCCACCAGAGCTTAACGTGCTGTTAACTGTCGATATAGGCAAGAAAAAAGGAAGCAGAAGACTAAGGGACCCGATTGGTTTACAACTCCTGATTCACACCGCCTGGTTCAAACCTCCTGATTCACACCTGCGGCGATATAATGTGAACCTGAGTTCCGCAAGGAGTTTTCATGGCTACGATCACCGTTAATGGAGTCCGGCGCGAGATCCAGGCGCCCAACGATACTCCGCTGCTTTACGTTCTTCGAAACGATCTTGAGTTGTCCGGACCGCAGTTCGGTTGCGGACTCGCCCAGTGCGGAGCCTGTTCGGTACTGCTCGACGGAAAGGAAATCCGTTCCTGCATAACGCCCGTCTCGGGTGCGGTGGGAAAGGAAGTCACGACGCTCGAAGGGCTCCCCGCAAGGTGGGCACGGCAGAAGGGCCTGTCGAAAGCCGACGCCGACAAGACGCTTCACCCCGTCCAGGAAGCATGGATCGAGGAACAAACTCCTCTGTGCGGCTTCTGCCAGAACGGAATGATGATCAAGGCGACCGAGCTGCTGGAGCGCGTCGCCGCGCCAACCGTCGCGGAAATCAAAGAGGCGTTCACGACATCGGGTCCGTCGGCGCATCTGTGCCGCTGTGGAAGCTACACCGCCATCATCGAAGCCGTGCAGCGCGCGGCCACGGTCATGGGGAAAGGGAGATAAGCGATGGCGATCCGGCAGGAAAAATCAATTAACGACAAATCGATCGACGTATTTGGCGCCAGTCTGACACGCCGTCAGTTGGTAAAAGCAGGGGGCGCGCTGTTTGTCGGCTTCGGCGTTGTTGGCACACGCTTCCTCGAGGAATCCGCAAGTGCCGCCGTCTCCAAAAACACACTCGACGCCACGCTCCCCGGTTCGTGGATTGAGATTCATCCCGACAACACGATCCTGATTCGCACCGGCAAGAGCGATTTCGGCCAGAGCACCACTTTCACCGCTTACCGGCAGATTGTGGCCGAAGAGCTGAGCGCGCCGTTCGAGGCCATCACCACCGTGGTGATGGGCGACACCGACCGCACGCCGGACGGCAGCGGCGCTTTCGATTTCCTCGGACGTGGAACGCCGAACATCCGCAAAGCAGCTGCCTATACTTATCAGGCTTTGCTCGATCTGGCGTCGCAGCGGCTTGGCGTTTCGAAGAGCAAGCTGACCGCGAAGAGCGGCGTTGTTTCCGGAGGCGGCAAGAGCATTTCGTACGGAGATCTGGTGAAGGGGCAGCAGCTGAAGCTCACGATCCCAGTGAGCGGCGACCTGACCAGCATTATGGGTTTGACGGTCACCGGCAATCCGCCCCTGAAACCCGTCAGCGAATACACCGTCATCGGCAAGTCTTTTCGGAACAGCGTCACCACGTCCAAAGTTACCGCTCGCGAGCAATGGGCGACCGACGTAAGGCTGCCCGGTATGCTTCACGCGCGCATGGTGCATCCGAAGACGCTGGGCTCGACGCTTGTGTCCGCCGGCCAATTGGACAAGGCCAAGTTTCCCAACGCGCAGGTCGTCGTGAAAGGCAGCCTCGTCGGAGTGGTTGCCCCCACTGAGTGGGAAGCCATCAAGGCCGCGCAACAGGTAGCTGCATCAACAAAGTGGACGGAATGGAAAGGTCTGCCTGGCAACGCAAATCTGTTCACCTACCTGAGGAAGAGCGCCGACTGGAAAACGACAAAGGTTACGAAGAGCGATAAAACCAGAGGCGACATCGCGCCCGCACTGGCCGGAGCGGCTAAGAAATTCACGGCGACGTACGAAATGCCGTTCATGAAGCACGCGCCCATCGGGCCGACGCTGGCCGTGGCCGACGCTCGTCCGGACGGGACCGTGCACGTCTACACGCACAACCAAAACCCCCAGGCTCTTCGCGGTGAACTCGCGCAGATGCTGGGCACTTCAACCGGCAACATTGTGGTGCGCACGTTCGCCGGCGCCGGCCACTACGGAAGATCGAACGGCGGAAACGCGGGCGCGGAAGACGAAGCGGTAATCCTTTCCAAGGCCGTTGGCAAGCCGGTGCGCGTCCAATGGATGCGGCCCGAAGACTTCCAGTGGTCGACGCAATCTCCGGCCGCGTACTCAGATGTGGAAATCGGACTGGATGCGAAAGGCAAGATGATCGCGTATCAGATCGACCACTACATGCCGGCAATGCAGGACGACCGGCCAGTGGGCGCGGTGCTTGCCGGTCTGCCGACGATGCCGGCTCCCAGCGAGAAGGGTGTGTTCGTCGGCTCGACGGTCAACGATATTTCCGATCCCTGGTTGTATGACGGTGTCGCGAGTCTGATGGAGCGCGGCCACGGCACATACCAGCTCGGCCAGAAAGCTTCGCCGCTGGCAATCGGCATGCGCGATCACAGCATGCGAACGCCGGGACAGTACCAGCAGAATTTTCCGCGCGAGCTGGCGGTGAGCGAGGCAGCGGCGCTGGCCGGAGCGGACGCTATCCAGTTCCGCATCGACCACGCGAGTGAAGAGCGCGCGATCGGCGTGCTGAAGGCGGTTCGCGACGCGTCGGGCTGGGACACGCGGCCGTCGCCGCGCGCCAATCGCGTGTCGACCGGCGACACTCCGGTGCGTGGCCGGGGCGTTTCGCTGATGTTCCGCGGGGGAACCTATTGGGCGTGCGTGTGCGAGATCGCCGTGACTCCCGGCACGGGCGCAATTAAGGTGGAGAAGTCCACGATCGCGGTAGACCCGGGCATCGTCATCAACCCGATGCAGCTGAAGCGCCAAGTGGAAGGCGGGGCGGTGATGGGGATCAGCCACGCGCTGCTGGAGGAGGCCACGTTCGACGAGAGCGGCATCACGACCAGCGATTGGCGCACGTACCCGATCCTCAAGATGGCCGATATTCCGGAGATCAAAGTGGTGCTCCTCAACAGGCCGGAAGTGGGCGCGTATGGCGGGGGATCGGAAGCGGCGAATGCTATTGCCGCGCCCGCGATCGCCGCGGCACTGTTTGATGCCACAGGGAAGATTGCGCGGCGGCTGCCGCTGAAGCCGGGGTACGTACAGGGACTGCTCAAGGCCTGAAGGCGGATAGCTGGCTACCGGCTATGATTTGGTGCGGGGAAATTCCTCGACGTGAGACCGCCTTTGCGGCCGAAATAGATGACCTTTCTGCGAAAGCGGAAGGATCATCCTTTCCACATGAGTCCCGTCTCCGCTCCCGTGGCGAGATCGCAGAAGTACGATTCAACGCCGGCTTCGAGCAGCCGGCGAACCACTTCTAGGGAAGATCAGCTCGCCAGCTTGCGACTCCGCCAGCACGTCGTGCATCACTTTCGTATTCACGCCTTCTCTTCTGTTTAGTTTCTGTTTAGTTTCTGTTCAGTTCTGTTCAGTTCTGTTCAATTTCTCAGATGGAGTGCGAGCTCTCTTACACGATCACTGGAGAGACGGAACGCTTTCCGTCAGGCGATCGGCAATCCTGTCCATCGGCAGCGCGACCGGCACTTTGGATGAGATCCTTCCCGTGAAGTAAGTATCCGCGGCCCGATCGATATCGGCTTTCGCCAGCATCGGCGTACGTTCCTCGAACCCCGCGGTCGCTTCGATAATTGCAAAAATGTCACGCGGATAGCAGGGCCGCAGGTCTCCTCCGCGCTCGATACAAATGCGGCGCAAGTGCTCCGGGGCGCCGGGCTCGTTCTCCCATTGGCACGACTCCAGCTTGCGCTCAACGATGTCGTCGAAGATCCGGGGCTCGATCGCGTCGACGAAGATCTTGTTGCGAATACGGCGCAGGAAGGCCTCATCCGCAAGTTCGGTGGGATCGAGATTGGTTGAGAAGACGACGAATACTTCAAATGGAACCGGAAACTTGAAGCCGGCCGAGGTCGAAAGATAATCGAGATGGCGATCCAGCGGCACGATCCAGCGATTGAGCAGCTCGCGCGGAGAAATAACCTGACGGCCGAAATCGTCGATCACGAAGATGCCGTTGTTCGCTTTCATGTGCAGAGGCGCAACATAAGCGCCGGTCTCGGGGTTGCGCTGCAATTCGAGCATTGAAGGAACAAGTTCTCCGCCGACTACGATCGAGGGCCGGGCACAGAATTGCCAGCGCGGATCGCTGTCGCGAGACGGCTCACCCAACACACGATGGACCGAGGCATCGAAAACCGTAATAATGTTCCCCTCCACTTCGACCGCCCACGGAATGGCGACGGCATCGTCGAACACGCGCAGCAGCCGTTCCGCCAGCGAACTTTTGCCGGTGCCGCTCGGTCCGTACAGGAACATGGAGTTTCGCGATACTAACGCCGGGCCGAGCTTGCCGATCATGTCCGGGTGCAGCGACAGGTCGTGAAAGGCGCGGGAGAGAACCTCGCGATTCACGCGTGCGCGTCCGGTCTGAGAGCGCACGGCCAATTCATACTGCGCCAGAGGCACCGGAACGGGGCCGGCATAGCCCGAGATGCTCATTCGCTCAAGGGCAACCTTCTTTCCGGAGGCGGACAACGAGTATGAATAATCCTCTCCATACATTCCCCTGACCTCGATCAGCTGTTGCCCCTTCAAAACATGGAAAACGGACTCAACGTGCTGAATCGCCAGTTTCATGGATCCGGCGATTCCGGTCAGCGTGCAATTCCCGGCCACCAGACTGTGCTTCAGAAACAGATCGGTGATCAGCGATTCCTTGAGGCCAAGCCCCGCTATCGTTTCGGGATTGGTGAAAGGCGAAGGCGCGTTGCCCGTTACGTTGTGATCCATGACCCCAGTGTGCACACAGAGTACTGGACCCGTAAATGGAAACTATGGTTAACCCGGTACCGGGAAAATATCGATATTAAATCAATTTGGCGTGAACCGGCGGCGTTTTATCGAATTTACGCCAAACGATGTCAGCAAATTCGCGCAGGCCTTCGGTGAGCTCCGTTGAACCGACGAGGGGTCGGCCGCGGGCCATGGGGTTGCCCCGCTCCCAATTACCTGCAGACGAAGTTCGCGGCGTCTTCGATACTGCCGGTTCCTTTGTAGCGCGCATAAGCGGGGTAGAGGCAGAGCGGGCGCGTTCGGTTGGGCCACGGAGTCATAGGGCCGGCGGTCGCGATGATCCGTTCGGGAGCGGCCTTCGTTTCCACCCACGAGACGAGGGCGTTGAAGGCGTCGTAGCGGTCGGTCGAAGGACCTCCGCCACAGTGATTCATGCCGGGAACGGCGAAGAATCTCACGAAATCGGATGCCTTGCCTTTATTCAGTTTGTTCACTTCGTTGAGCCACGCGATGGTGTCGTTGACCGAGAAGACGGGATCGCTGACGCCGTGTGTGATGAGGAGCTTGCCGCCATGCTTCCGTAAGCCCGAGAGGTCGGTGGAACTCGCCAGCATGAAGTCCCATGCGGATTTTGAATAGGTCCCGGATTCGGCGAAGATCTTCGCCGCGTCGCTGTCGAAATTGAAGTTGAGTAGATAAGCGACGGGCGCCGCTCCAGTGGGTGCCACGGGTGTTGGAGGCGTCGTGAAGACGGCTGAGATGGCTCCACTGCCGAGCGTTGCATTGATGCTGGAATTTGCCGCAGCGGCGAACATTCCCAGCTTCCAGACGCGCCAGCCCGGATTGCTTATCCCCGCGTCCCAGGCCCAATCCGAATAAAGCTTCTCGCCTTTGGAATTCTTCGCTCCGCCGAAGACCTTCTCGAGCGCCGAGATTTGAGAAGCGGTGAGGCAGCCGGCGTCTTTTGCTCCATTTGCTCCCTTACAGGTCAATCCTGTCAGCTTCGGTTTGCAGGCCGGGAAATTGGCGACGATGCCGTCCTCCAGGCCGTCCAGCTTGTCGCATGCGGCAAGGACAGCCTTGGCGACGAGAGCCATATCGTCGTCGGTGAACGTCTTGTTGATGAACGGCTCGCCGTTGGGGTCGTTTACGCCGGAGGCTTTGGCAATTTCCGCAAATGCCTGCGTGTCCCAAGCCTCGGCAATAGCGGCTTTGGGGAGTTTGAAGCCGGGGGAGCAGGCAAGGATTCCATCGTAATAATCGGGGAAGCGCTGCGACATCATCATCGCTTCGCGGCCGCCTTCGGAGCAGCCGACGTAGTAAGAACGGTCCGGCGATTTCCCGTAATAAACCTTGATGAGAGCTTTGGCGGCTTGCGTCACCTGATCGTAAGAGTTGTAGCCGAAGTCGAGGCGGGCCTGTTCATCGTAGCCGAAAGTTTGAGAGCCGTTGAGTTTCGGATCGTTGTTGGTGGCGTTGTCGTGCCCGGAATCCTGCGACACGACGGCGTATCCGAGGACGAGAGCATTGGTAGTTTGCTGTCCCTGAAGATTGCCGAGGGCGTCGCCGACATTGCCGTTCGATCCACCGCCGCCTTCGAAAAAGAACTTGCCGTTCCAGTCGACCGGGAGGCGCATGTGGAAGTTGATGGCGTAATGCTGTCCGTTGGCGCCGGTGCGCTCGTTCATCTTGCCGCGAACTTCGCAGTGGGCGGGCAGCGCGGGGATGCTGCCGCGCCCGAAGCCGCTGGGAGTCGCAACGGCGGCGCTGGCAGGTTTGAGAGCAGCCGAAGTGATGGCGGTGGTTGGATTGGGAAACCGGCCAGAACCGATGCTCGTCAGGGCTGTGCACTTCTGGTCGGTACTCTGCGCCGATGCGGCTACAGCGAAAACGAAACTCATCAGGAATCGGATTTTGAGTGGCATGGATTATATGGGCATCAATCGATCGTGTGTTCGATAAGAGCTATAAGTCGCGCGGAACGCAATCAACATGAGTACCGCCGCCGCGCCGATCGTGATCGCCAGCGAAGCGCCGATCATCTTTTCATCGTGAAACAGGCGATCGTTCAGCAGGCCGGGCATCAACGGGCCAAGGCTCAATCCTCCCAAGTTGAGGAAGAACAGAAACAGCGCCGAAACCTGGCCACGCACCTGGTTGGGAAAAATGCGCTGCAAAGCCGCGGGCGAGGTCCCCATGGGGAGGGCCAGAAAGAAAATGCCGGGCGCCAGCAGAAACATCGTCCACGAAGCCTGCGGCAACAGATAGGCGACGGGCAACAACAAGAGCGTTCCCGCGGCGCACACCACTCCTACCCGCAACGGTCCTTCAACCACCCCATTCTTCTGCCAGTAGTCGCTCATCCGTCCGCCGACGTACATGCCGAAACATCCGAACGTCAGCAGAAGCACCGCCAGTCCGCGGCCGGATTGGCCCGGAGTCCAATGGTGGACGCGCTGAAAAAATGTCGGTGTCCAGGCAGTCAGAGCATACGTGGGCACGGCTTGGAAAATAGCGCCGATCGAGATCCCGATCAACGATTGCCAGCGCCGGCCCATTTCGCCGAGCGAGTCTCGGAAGCTGAGCTGGACAGCCTGACCCTCACGGGTCCGCAGGGCTGCGCGTCGCATCGGTTCGCGGATCGTATAGACCAGCGGTGCAACAAGAAGCCCCGGCAATCCCACGAACAGGAAGGTAATCCGCCATGACGCCATTGTGCCCAGCACCGGCAGGGTGATCAGCGGCGTGTGGGCCATGGCATCGATCACCAACCCCGCCACCAGCAGCGAGAGACTGGTGCCGAGAAAGATCCCCATGTAGAAAACGCTGATGGCAACGCCCAGCTTTTCTTTGGGGAAATAATCGGAGATCAGGGAGTACGCGGCGGGCGACAGGCTGGCTTCCCCGACGCCGACGCCCATGCGCGCCAGAAACAGCGACCAGAAATTGCGCGCCACACTGCACAGAGAAGTGAAGATGCTCCACAGTACCAGGCCGGCTGCGATCAGGTTGCGGCGGCTGCGCCTGTCCGCGATGCGTCCCAGAGGCAGCCCCATGAATGTATAGAACAGACCGAATGCCAAGCCCTGCAACAAACCCACGCGCGTGTCGCTGATGCCGAGGTCGCGCTTCAACGGGCCCACCAGCAGGCTGAGGATCTGGCGGTCCATGAAGGAGAGCATGTAGATCGTGGTCAGCGCAAAGACCACGTACCAGGCATAGCGGAGGGTGGCCGGAGCGGCGTCGGCCTCGATCTTTGGAACGGGCGCAGTCACGGCTACCTATTGAATCACGAAAACGAATTGTGGAGCGGACCCCCGGGTCCGCGGCCGACGCCCTCGTCTGTCACTTCACGGCTTGGTGGAACCTCACGACAGCTCAGACAGCTCTTTGAACTCTCCAGTACTATCGCCCAGATTCTCAGCCGGAACCCAGCCCCGGCGTCAACCCGGCAGGTCCGCGCGCGTCACTGGCTTCGTGGTTCCGCTTCAAGGCGGAGGAAACTGAGAATCTCGATATCGTTCGTTATGAGCACCCCTCGGGCCCGGCAATATTCAAGAACGTCAGGGTGGTAAAAATCCCGATTCAAGGTGCACAGCGCGTCAGCCCGGCCGACGACCGCAGTGTGGACGACAGGATCATCGTCCGGATCCGACGCGACGACTTGCGGCGCGGGGCCCGGAAAGACCATCTCGCAAACCTCCTTCGTCCTGAGATAGCCCAAGTACTCCGCGACTTCGTCTTCGTTCAGTCTCGTAATCCTGCGGCACGGTCGTAGCAGAACACGCGTTCCAGTTCCTCGATTAGAAATGGCGAGAGCAGTAGGGTGTGCCGGGGAGACTTGACGATCAGCAGCAGCAGTTCCCTCGCCGGACCGGTGGCCCGGCCATTTGCACGGACCAGAATGTTCGTGTCGAGGACTACTCACTCGCGGCTGTGCCGCGCGTGTTCGACGGCTTCGTCGATTGCAGCCTCGACTTCGTCGGCCGGAACGTCACTGACCTTTTCGGCGCGGCGGTCAAGAAATGCTTCAAGTCGCCGCGCAACGCCAGCGCGGCCTTCGGAAGGAGGGATGTGTTGCAGGGGAAGAGCGGCCACGCTGACCTCTTCGTCCGGAGCAATCGGGCGGCCCAGCAGTTGTTCCACCGCAGACCTCACGGTGTGAGGCAGATCGCCGGCTCTTTGTATTGAAATGTTCTGCATGACCGGGGCTTCGGTAATTTCTATCGTAGCCGATCCCGAGTTTGCGTTCATCCCAGGGAGTGTGCGACGCGCCCTACGTAAAACAAGTCGACCGAGCCGTTTGCGAAAGTCTGGCGGTAGGAGGGTTGTCCCTCGTGTCTCATGCCGCTGCTAGCAGGGCTACCGGCGGAGCCCTTGAACTCGAGCGAGAATATCGGCCCGCTTTGGGTTGTTCGGATCGCGCCGCGGAGCTTCCTCAAACCAGTTTGCTGCGTCGCGGGAATATCCCAGATGTGCCAGGCACAGCGCGATATTATATGGCGCACCAAAGTCTGTTTTGTCCAGTTCAGCGGCCTTTTCGAAACTTTGCCTGGAGAGTTCCCAATTCTCCAATTCGAAATATACTGACCCTAACGTGAAATGCATCCGTGAATATTTCCCGTCCGACAAGCGAATAGAGGCCTTGCTAGCCGTGATTGCTTCCTGAAATCGGCGGAGCCCAATTAATGCATTCGCCAACGTATCTTGAAAAAATGCGTCGTTGGGCTCGATTTTCTCTGCAGAGTCGCGTGATGAACTCGCGGAGAGTTCAAGTGTTCCTCAAACTACAGGCGTTGCGCGCCATCGGTGGCTCAAAAGGAATACGGACTACTACCACGGGCTGCTAGTGTAGCTCAGGAAGGACCAGTAAATTGCCAGGTTCAAGGCATTCGCGCTTGTCGAATGGATCGATAAAGCTCACACGTTCAGGCAGAAATCCGGCAAAACCCGACGGTTTGGAGCTCTTTTACAGAATTCAGGTTGCCAACCCCGCGCAGGGCGCCAACTGCCCCACAACGCCGACGGCAAAGACCGTCAGCGCCACAAAGCAGCGTCTCAGGACAGCTCAGACAGCTCTTTAAACTCTCCCGTACTGTCGCCCAGCTTTTCAGCCGGAATCCCCAGCTTATTCAGCAACGTCAGCTGTAGATTCGTCAACGGCGTGTGCTCCGGGAAGACGAGATGCCGCCCGCCCTTCAGCCCCATGCCGCCTCCGCCCAGAACCAAGGTCGGCAGCGGACCGTGCGTGTGCCGGTCGCTGTTACTGATGCCCCCGCCAAACAGCAACACGGTGTGATCGAGCAGCGTCCCATCCCCATCCGGCGTATTGCGCAGTTTTTCCAGATACTCGCCGAACAACATGAGATGATGCCGCTGAATGCGCGTGCACTTCTCCATCTTTACCGGGTTGTTCTGGTGGTGCGTCACCGGATGATGCGGATCGGGGACCCCAATCTGCGGATACGGTCTGCCGGTCTGCTCGCGGCCGTACATGAACGTGATCACCCTGGTCAGGTCCGATTGGTAGGCCAGGAGTTGCAGGTCGTACAACAGCCGCACATGCTCCTCGAACGTGTTGGGAATGCCCGGCGGTTGAGCGACGTCGGGCAGCTCTTTTGAGCTCTGTTCTTCCGCTTTCTGGATTCGCCTCTCTACATCGCGAAGGGAGGCGAGATAGTCGTCCACTTTCCGGTTGTCGCCCCGGCCCAGCTTCTTCTGGAGTTGATTCACCCGAGCGCTTACCGAATCGAGAAGGCTCTGATCCTGGTTGAGACGCGCCGCGCGCACTTTCGCATCCGTGCTGTCGCTCGAGCCGAACATCCGCTCGAAGAGCACGCGCGGATTGTTCTCGGCCATGAGCGGCAGCGTGGGCGTGAGCCACGAGAGCGTGGTGCTGTAGGCGCAGCTGTAACCCAGATCGCAGTCTCCAACGAAGCTGTTGTCGTCGGCTATCATTTGCAGCGACGAGAGCTGGGTGTCGCGCTCAAATGTCTTCGCCGCAATCTGGTCCATGGAGACCGCATTGAACAGGATGCTGTCGGACTTCCTTATGTGCGTGCCGGTCAGATAGTTCCCAGAAGCTCGAGAGTGGTCGCCGCCGCCGTCACCGTTCGCCTCGGCCTGATCGCTGAAGAGACCCGTGACGACAATCAACTGGTCCCGGAACGGCTTCAGCCCGGCCAGCGTGGGCGAGAACTCAAAGTTGGCGCCGGTGCCGTTGGGCAGCCATTTATCGTAAATGACGCCGTTTGGGTGGTAGATCACGCCCAGTCGGCGCGCGGCAGCGGGCTTGGTCGCGGCAGTGGCAAATGCGGGGACCATCGCATCAAGCAACGGCAACGCAACCGTCGCCCCCACTCCTCGAAGCACGGTGCGGCGCGAAATGGCTTTTTTTGTAACGATCATGAACCCGATCTCCTCATTTGACTGATCTCATTTGGCCGATCTCATTTGAAACGGCACGCTCTTCACAATACCCAAAACCACCGACGACCAGCGGTAGTCGTCCGCGGCGGCATCATGCACAATCCCGCGGATCGCGGGTTCGTCGTAATACTCGATTCCGCGGCCCAAGGTGTACGTCAGCAGCTTTCCGGTCACCGTCCTGACGAACTGCTCCTTCTGGGCCACAAGGGCATGCTCCAGAGCCGCCGGTCCGTTTACTTTCGTGCCATCCAGCAGTACGCCGGAGGCATCGATCGGCTTACCCGCGTCGCTGGTGCGCCATTGCCCGATCGCGTCGAAATTCTCCAGGCTGAACCCCAGCGGATCCATGCGCGCATGGCAGCTCGCGCAGACGGCATTCGCCCGGTGCGACTCCAGCATCTCCCGCACGGACAAAATCTTGCCTTCCGGGGCGCTCGCTTCAAGAGCGGGAATATTCGGCGGCGGGGCCGGCACCGGCGCGGCCAGCATATTTTCCAGCAGCCACTTTCCGCGAACGGTCGGCGAGGTTCGCGTGGTATACGAGGTCACAGCCAGAACCGCCGCCTTACCGAGCAATCCAAAGCGGTTCTCGTCGGTAAGCGTCACCTTCCGGAAGTGGGTCCCGTAGACGCCGGAAACTCCGTAATGGCGGGCTAGCTGTTCGTTGAGAAACGTCTCGTTTGACGTGAGCAGATCGACGACGCTGCGGTTTTCTTTCAACTGAGCGTCGAGAAACAGATTGATCTCTTTCTCGAACGCGAACCGGAGATTGTCGTCGAACCACGGAAACTTCGTGCTCTCCGGATTCAGCAGGTTCACATTGCGCGTCTGCAGCCACTCGGCGAAGAAGTTATCGACCAGCGACTCCCGGGTGCGCGGGTCGGCCATCATGCGCGAAACCTGTTTTTCGAGCACCGCCGGCTCTTTCAATTTCCCCTGGATTGCCAAGTCGAGAAGGGTGTCGTCCGGAATGCTGCTCCATAGAGCGAACGACAAACGCGAAGCCAGCTCCACGTCCGAAATACGATAGGTCGCACCCGAAGCAATTCCCGCGGGATCGGCCTCGATGCGGAACAGAAAATCGGGGCTCACCAACACCCGCTCCAGAGCGGCGCGAATTCCCTGATCGAAATTTCCAACCGCCCCATTACCTTGGGATGCGCCGCGCCTGTAGAAGCTGAGCAGCGTCTGCACGTCATCGTTGGTTGCGGACCGGCGATAGGCGCGCCGGGCGAGTCTTGACAAGATCTTTGTCGCACAGGGAAGCTCATCGGATGCATTCGCGGGATGGCACACGAAGATCAGCCTCCGGCTCGGCGAATCCTGCGGAACCTGAGCGTTATAAGGTCCGCCGATGTACATAGACGAGATGGCGGCTGGAGCGTTGTTATTGTCAGACGATCGGCTCCACAGGGGAATGTGATCCGGACCCACTCCTTCCGGCTCGGGATCGTCGGTTTTGAGTAAGGTCGCGACCACCTCGTGCAACCCTGCCTTCACCGGGACTCGAGCCTGAAGCGCATCATCCCCGTCATACTGAAACACCCTCTCCGGCTCCTCGCCTGAATCCGTTTGGGCTGACTCCTTCTTCGGCGCGGCCGCCCGGCCCTCGCCAGCCGGTGGTTTGGGCCTGGCATCCGGACCGCCAAGCGTGAATTGCGCCACACGCTTCCCATCCACGCTGATCTCGAAATGATTCACCACGTTCAGGCCGCGGATCGTGCTTCCGAAAGTCCTTTGCAGCTTGAGCTTGAACACATATTCCCCGTCCACCGGAAAATAGTGCTTCGCGGCGATCCCGCCCCGGGATCCCAAGGGAAATTCTTCGCCCATCCGGTCCCACTGCCGAAGATAAGTCTGCTCGTTCGAGTTGTCCTTGATTGCGCCGTAGCGCTCGAAAGCCGCCGGAATCGTGGGATCGCCGATGGCCTCGCGCGCAATTCTAGCTCCCGCCGATATGTATCGATCCAGCAGGGCTGGCTCCATCTCGAGCACGTCGGCGTTGGTGTCGAATCCAAAGGCCTGAGAGTCGGGCGGCAATATCGCTTCGGGGTCGACGGCAATCCCGATCAGGTCGCGCACCGAGTTGGCGTATTCCGTGCGATTGAGACGATGCAGGGCGGCGGGACGGCCGGGATTCACGTGCGTCGCGGCCGCGCGGTCGATTTCGGACTCCAGCCAGCCGGCGACCGCATTGTACGTGGCGTTATCCGGACGCGGAATACCCGGCGGCGGCATCGAGCGGCTGCGCAGTTTCACGATCACTTTTTCCCAAGTCTCGGCCGAATTGAACACATGCACGGCGTCGGCATTGTCCAACAGCAGGTTCGCGGTCTTCAGCTTTTGGTTGTGACAGGAGATGCAGTACTTCGTAACCAGTTCGCGCGCGATAGTGTTGGGAGCGGCGGCGGTCGCGGAGCCCGCGGCCTTGGGGACGGACGTCTGCGAGATGGGTGCCTGAAATCCAGCGGCCGTGAAACAGATCGCCCCGATGATCAATATAGGTTTTGTCATGCTCCGGACCGGTCTTGTATTCCTCAAGTGTGCCACTTGGTTCATCGTCTCCCTCGACATCCTGGTGCTTAGTTGCGCTTACCGCTCCCTTGGTCACGGCTCTGAAAGGATTTCCCTAATCCCCGCGGCACTTGTTTTGGGCCTCGCAGGGGTGGCCAAGCTTCGGATCGGCGCCGTGCTTCAGCAGCAGATCCGCCCCTTCCTTGTTATATAGGACGCCACCGAGCCGGTCGCCAAATCCGGCCGCCGCCAGCCAGGGCGTCGTGCCCACTTTACTGACCGCGTTCACATCCACGCCGAGATCGATCAATTGCCCAAGCAGAATGTTCCACCCGCGATATCCGGGGCCGAACAGGGCGTTTTCGCCGGTCGTCGTCGATCCCTTCGGATCCACGCCCAGATCGAGCAGAAATTTAACGCAGGCCATCGCCTCGGCTTCCGTCACGGGACTTTCTCCAATACCATGATTGAGGCCCGTCGCCGCCATAATGGCTGTCGCCTTCGTTGCGGTGGGGATTTTCGGGTCCGCGCCGGCCTTGTACAGGATCTTCATCATTTCCAAGTCGTCGGCCGAGGCGGCGAGCAGGAAAGGTGTCGCCCCCACCGTGTCTTCGTATCCGCCCGCGACACTGGGTTGCGGCTTGGTCATGCGCGCGTTTACATTGGCGCCGTGCGCCAGCAGCGCGTTCACCAGTTGCAGCTTGGCCTGACGATCCGGAATACCGCTCATCCCGTCAATCAAACCGTACACACGGTTAGCCGTGAAACTTTCCCATTCCGTCGAAGCCCAATGCAGCGGCGTAAAGCCCGCATCGCCGATGTTGGGGTCGGCTCCGTGATCGAGCAGCCAGAGCGCCAGTGGGACTTGGGCCCTTACGGCTGCCACCAGCAGCGGAGTGTAGCCGTTTACCCCCGCGGTCTTGCGACCTCCGATCTGAAACCCGCCCGCACGGCCCGCTGGAGCCGCGGTTTTTTCGGCCTCCGAAAGGATGTTCACGTCCACTCCCGCATTGAGCAGCAACTGGACCATTTCCAGGTCGCCTTGCCGCGCCGCGAAGTGCATCGCTGTGAATCCCGCCTTGCTGTGGGCCTTGAGGTCGGCATGTGCGTCGATGAGCGCCTGAACCACATCCAGATGATGCTCCGTTGCGGCCCACATCAACGCCGTCTGATGCTGGTCCGGCTCCCTCGCCTCGATCGCGGCGCCGTATTCCACCAGCCTCTTGACTGCATCAACACTTCCGCTCTTCGCGCAGGTCATGAGCGGAGTCTCGCCGGTGGCGATCGCTGTGTTTGCGTTGGCGCCCGATTTCAGCAGCAACCGCACGAACATATCGCTTCCGTTCGTGCATGCCTGGGACAACGGCGTCATCTTAAAGTCGTTCGCGGCATTCGCGTCGGCGCCCGCGCCGAGCAGCAGTTCCGCGGTGTCGAGATCGTTCTGGTGTGCGGCCCAGAGCAGCGCCGTCGAGCCGTCACCAGACCGCGTATTGACATCGACGTGTTGGCTCAGGAGCGAACGAACCATCTTGAGGTCATGATTCCTGGCGGCCTCTACCAATGGCGCATCACCGGTTGCAGCGGCGGCGCCCGACACCATAAGAAGCGTCAAGGTTAATGTTCTTGCAAACATGCCGAGATTATATGCGATTCCTCTAACCAGTGGAAGCGTCATAATTTAGCGCCACCAGCAAAAACGGGAACTGCGCGCAGGCCTGTCCCCCTTTTGCGCGTTCGCGGCTCCTGGTAGAGAGGCGCTTTCGCATGGCGGTTTCGCCTGCGATTTTTCCGGGTGGGATAATTCTTCAGGTATCAGGGGGCGTATCAAGAAGAAACCCGATCGCGCCGCCGCAAAACATCAGTCCCGGCGGATCGCGTGTGTCAGGAGACACTGGCGGAAGGAAATCTCTCCGAACGGCCGCGCGGCAAGGCCGGCTGTATCGGCGCCATATCCTTCCGCCGCGAACCACTGCCCCACACCGGGTATTCAGGGGCCAAACTCGGCGTTATCCGGGCATTGGGCCACTTGCCTGCCAGTTCACGCGCGGCCTTTTCCAACTTCGAATTCCTGCAGTTCAGAAAACTCTCAACCATGTCTATTTGGTAGTCGGTGTTGTTGAGCGCCTCGATCAATACATCCTCTGAACCCCGGATGCCTTTTTTGATAAAGAAGCGATGAGCTCCAACAACGACTGAAGTGTCGCGCTGCCTGAATGCCGCCAGCAGGGCACTGACAGCGCGCGTGTCGCTGGTATTTCCCAAGGCCTCAGCGACGGTGTATCGGACGTCGGGATCAGGGTCCTTCAGCGCCTCGATCAGGCTCTCGACGGCTTCGGAGTTTTTGATTTTGCCCAATGCCGAGGCCGCATGATTTCGCAGTCCGGAATCCGGGTTTTTGAGGGCCGCAATCAGGGCCTCCACCACCCGGGGGTCTTTAAACTTGCCCAGTGCCCAAGCCGCATTGTTTCGAACGCGACGATTCGCATCCTTCAGGCTGGCGAGCAGCGGATCGATCGCTGGAGCGCCAATCTTACCTAAAGCCGACGCCGTATGTTCCAGCGTGTGACGCGACGGCTTCCCCGTCAGAGCGGCGAGGAGGGTCTGGATTTCGAGGCTAAAGGTATCAATTTCGTCCAACTCCTGGGACTCAGGATTCAGGACGCTTAGTACTCTCAGTACTTTAGGCATAACAAAAGATCGTAGCAGGTACCTTGTCCGAAGTGGAATACTACGTTGGTTAACTGCAACGCCAACCAAGGCTCAAAATGTACTGTTTCGTGCCAAACGGGGCAGGCATAACTTCCCGGATTTCGCGTTCAGCCCATGGCCCCATAGAATCAATCGTTTAACACTCCAGCCCTCTCCCGCATGATACATTCCGGCCCAAAGACCGCGGCCGACAAACCCCCTTCCAGCACGAACGCTTTGCATGAAAGAAGCCTTACAGCCCGATCCCGCCGCAAGTGAATTCGTCCATGCGAGCGCCGAATTCGCCGGCGAATCCACCGTGCACGGGACCGTTATCGTTCCGGATCGTCTGATTCAGAGTGAGCCGCTCCGAGTGGTAACGTAGCAGATATCCGGCACGAGGAGTTTTTTCGATGCGCATAAAGACAATCCTGTTGGCAATGGTGGCGGTTTCGGCGTTTTCACAAACGCTGCCTCCAGGTGTCCAGAAGAAAGCGACGGTCGGAGGGATCACCGAAATACGACTATCCCAACGGACTTCGCGTCCTTCTGTTCCCCGACGCTTCAAGCCCGAAGGTCACCGTCAACATGACCTATCTGGTGGGATCGCGCTTCGAGGGCTATGGCGAAACCGGCATGGCGCACCTGCTCGAGCACATGAATTTCATCCTCTCGACCAACGGCAGGAACATCAAGAAAGAACTGACAGACCACGGCGCGAGTTGGAACGGGACAACCGATGTCGACCGCACCAATTACTTCGAGACCGTCACTGCCAGCGACGAAAATCTCAAATGGGCGCTCGGTCTGGAGGCCGAACGCATGGTGAACATGCGGATCGAGAAACAGTTGCTCGACACCGAAATGACGGTCGTGCGAAACGAATTCGAGCGCGGCGAGAACAATCCGCAATCGATTCTGGAAGAACGCGTGGTGGCGACCGCGTACCTCTGGCACAACTACGGCAAGTCCACAATCGGGTCGCGCGCCGATATCGAGAAAGTGCCGATCGACAAGCTGGCCGCATTCTACAAGAAGTACTATCAGCCGGATAACGCGGTGCTGGTGATCGCGGGCCAATTCGATGCAGCGAAGACGTTGGCGTTCGTCGCGCAGACCTGCGGCGCGATTCCGCGGCCCACGCGCAAACTGGACGAGACTTACACCGTCGAACCCGCGCAGGATGGCGAGCGTTACGTGGAACTGCGGAGGGTGGGAAGCAATCAGGCGCTTATAGTGGCCTGGCACGCGCCTGCGCTTTCGCATCCCGATTCGGCCGCGTTGGAAGTGTTGGGCGGAATTATGTCGGGCGGCGGCGGGCGCGGCGGCGGTGGAACGGGACGGCTCTATAAAGCGCTGGTGGATAACAAGAAGGCGCTCTCGGCCCGGATGGAATATAACGAGCTGCACGATCCCGGCTATGTTCTGGCGGCGGCCACACTGAGCAAGGATCAGTCGCTCGACGATGCCCGCAAGACTCTTCTCGACACCATTGCCGGCGTTGTCTCGGAACCGCCGACGAAGGAAGAGGTCGAACGCGAGAAAACTCGAATTCTGCAGGGCATGGAACAGCGGATGACGAACTCGCAGCAGGCCGCCCTCGGATTGTCCGAGACCATTGCGAGCGGAGACTGGCGTCTCTACTTCCTGAATTACGACCAGATTAAAAACGTGACGCCGGAAGATGTCGTGCGGGTGGCGAAACTTTACCTCAAGGCTTCCAACCGCACGGTGGGCGAGTTTATTCCGACTCCCGATCCGGACCGCACGGAAGTGCCTGCATCGCCGGATCTGGAAGGCGTGTTCAAAACCTACCAGACCGCGATGAAGGTCTCGCAGGGAGAAGCGTTCGATCCCGCGCCGGCCAATATCGAGAAGCATCTGACGCGCTCGAAACTGCCGAACGGGCTGAAGGTGGTGATGCTGCCGAAATCGACGCGCGGCGGCACCGTGGTGGCGTCGCTTCAAATCCGCTTCGGCGACGAGAAATCGCTGGCGGGCAAGAGTGCGACAGGAGACCTCGCGGGCGCATTGCTGATGCGCGGAACGAAGACCCGGACGCGCCAGCAGATTCAGGACGAGATGGTGAAGCTGAATGCGCGCATCAATGTTTCCGGCGGCGTGAACGGGGCCAACGCAACCATTCAGACAACGGAGGAAAATCTGGTTCCGGCGTTGCAGCTGGCGGCTGATGTGCTGCGCGATCCGGCCTTCCCGGATTCGGAATTCGACCAGGTGAAGAAACAAAGGCTGGCGGGTATCGAGAATCGACGCACGGAGCCCGGGCCGCTGGCGGCGCTGGCGCTCGAACGCACTCTGAATACGTATCCGCGAAACGATCCGCGATACGTGGGGACGATCGACGAGGACATTGAAGATACGAGTAAGGTCACGCTGGACGACGTGAAGAAGTTCTACACGCAGTTCTACGGCGCGTCGCACGGCGAGCTGGCGATCGTGGGCCAATTCGATACGAGTGCAGCTGGTCAAGCTGCGGCGGATTTATTCGGCAGCTGGACAAGTCCTCAGCCGTATCGGCGAATCACGGCGGACTTTAAGACGACTACGCCGGTGAACCTGAAGATCGCCACGCCGGACAAACAGGATGCAACGTTCACCGTGGGTCTGATGCTTCAGATGCAGGATACCGATCCCGATTATCCGGCGATGGTGCTTGCCAACTACATTTTCGGCGGGTCGATCACCTCTCGGATGGAGGATCGCATCCGCAACCGCGAAGGTCTGAGCTATGGGGCTGGTTCCCAATTCTCCGCGCCCACCGAGGGGAACGCAGCCAGGTTTGAGGGCAGGGCGACCAGCAATCCGAAGAACACTCCGAAAGTAGAGGCGAGCTTCCAGGACGAACTCAAGAATACGCTGGCAGGCGGATTCACGGAAAAAGAGGTCGCCGAGGCGAAGAAGGCCTATCTGGACCAGAGAAAGGTAGGGCGTTCCCAGGATCAGCAATTGCTGCGCCTGATCTCGACGCGCGAGGAATATGGGCGGACGCTCGATTGGGACACGCAGATGGATGCGAAACTGGATGCGCTGACAGCGGATCAGGTGAGCGCGGCGTTCCGAAAGCACGTGGATGCGTCGGCAATTTCGATCGTGAAGGCGGGCGACTTCAAAGCCGCCGGCGTCTACGGCGAGTAGGGTGTTGGTGGGGTAGGCGGTTTCGCCTGCCTTGGCCGTCGTACGATAAAACCCATGGCCGCAACCGCTCCTTCGAGTGGCGTTGAGATTCTCGACGTTGTCACTCCCGCGTATTCCGAGATGCTGACGCCCGAAGCGATACAATTCCTCGGCGCGCTGGCGCGAAAGTTCGAACCAACCCGAATCGAAAGGCTCGCCGCGCGCGTGAAGGTTCAGGCGCAGATCGATGGCGGCGCGCTGCCCGATTTTCCGCCCGAGACCGCGGACATCCGTGCGAAAGAATGGACGGTCGCGCCGATTCCGAAGGATCTGGAAGACCGGCGCGTCGAGATCACCGGCCCGGTGGAACGCAAGATGGTGATCAACGCGCTGAACTCGGGCGCCAACGTCTTCATGGCCGATTTCGAGGACTCGAACTCGCCGACCTGGCAGAACAATATCGAAGGCCAGATCAATCTGCGCGACGCGATCGCCGGGACCATCGGGTTCACAAGTCCCGAAGGCAAGAAGTACGCGCTGGCGCAAAAAACGGCAACGCTGCTGGTGCGCCCGCGCGGCTGGCACCTGATCGAGAGGCACTGCCTGGTGGATGGCAAACCGATATCGGGCGCGCTGTTCGATTTCGGCCTCTACTTCTTCCACAACGCGAAGACGCTGATGGCGAAGGGCACCGGCCCGTACTTCTACTTGCCGAAGATGGAGCATTATCTGGAAGCTCGGCTGTGGAACGACGTGTTCGTGTTCGCGCAGGATTACTGCGGCGTCCCGCAGGGGACGATTCGGGCGACGGTGCTGATCGAGACGATCCTCGGTGCGTTCCAGATGGACGAGATTCTGTGGGAGCTGCGAAATCATTCGTCGGGATTGAATTGCGGGCGTTGGGATTACATTTTCAGTTTCATCAAGAAGTTCGGCACGCGGGCGGATTTCCTGATGCCAAACCGTGCGCTGGTCACGATGGATCGGCATTTCCTGAGTTCTTATGTGCAGTTGCTGATCAAGATCTGTCATCGCCGCAACATTCATGCGATGGGCGGCATGGCGGCGCAGATTCCGATAAAGAACGATCCGGCGGCCAATGAAGCGGCGCTGGAAAAGGTCCGGCAGGACAAGCTGCGTGAAGTGAAGGCCGGACACGACGGCACGTGGGTGGCGCATCCGGGGCTGGTCGCGGTTGCGAAGGCGGTCTTCGACGAATACATGAAGACTCCGAACCAGATTTTCGTGAAGCGGGAAGACGTTCACGTGACCGCGAAGGATCTGCTCGAAGTGCCGGCGGGCGAAATCAGCGAGGCCGGTCTGCGGCTGAATATCAATGTCGGCCTTCAGTATCTGGAGTCGTGGCTGCGCGGCAATGGCTGCGTGCCGATTAACAACCTGATGGAAGATGCGGCGACGGCGGAGATCTCTCGCGCGCAGGTTTGGCAATGGGTGCGGCATCACGCGAAGCTTTCCGACGGACGGACGATCACGAAAGAACTGGTGTCCGCCACGATGAAGGAAGAGCTTGAGAAGCTGAAAGCGATGCTTGGCGAGGGCAAGTTCACAGGCGGCAAGTTCGAGCTGGCGGCGAGGCTTTACGAGCAGATGATGACGAGCCCGCAGTTCGACGAGTTCCTGACTTTGAAGGCTTACGAGTACGTATAAGCAGGTCGAGTTCAAGATTGCCTGTGGGCATTTGAACGCTGTGACTGCGGGTCCGGAAGATGGTCCTGCGATCCTGCTGCTGCACGGCTTTCCGGAGTTCTGGTACGGCTGGCGGAAACAGATTGATCCGCTTGCCGAGGCTGGCTTTCGCGTCATCGTGCCCGATCAGCGCGGATACAACCAGAGCAGCAAGCCTTCCGAAGTACGCGATTACGGGCTGCGGGAGTTGACGGCGGACGTGATTGCGGTTGCGGACCAGATCGGCCGCGAGCGCATCTCGCTGGCGGGGCACGATTGGGGTGCGGCGGTGGCGTGGAATACGGCAATGCTCTACCCTGTCCGCATCGAAAAGCTGGCGATTGTGAATGTGCCGCACCCTGCGGTGATGCTGCGATTCCTGAGGACGAACCCGCGGCAGATGTTGCGCAGCTGGTACATGGTGTTCTTCCAGATACCGCGGCTGCCGGAGTTTCTGTTCTCGTTGGATGGGGCGCGGACGTTGATCCGCAGCAGCCGGCCGGGCACGTTTTCGAAGGAGGATATCGATCGGTATCGCGAGGCGTGGAATCAGCCAGGAGCTATGACGGCGATGATCGACTGGTATCGTGCGCTGTTCCGGGAAATGCCGGATCTTGAGGCTGTCAAATCGCGCGCGCGTGCGCCGACCCGCATTTTATGGGGAATGAAGGATGCGTTTCTGCTGTCCGCGATGGCCGCCGAAAGCCTGAAGTACTGCGACCAGGGAGAGCTCTTCGAGTTTCCCGAGGCCACGCACTGGGTGCATCATGAAGAACCGGAGCGAGTGAATCGGTTGTTGATCGAATTCTTCCAAAACTGTACCGCTGGCGGTCTTGCCGCCGGTGGGTTTACTTAAGTAAGAACGCCGGCGGCAAGACCGCCAGCGGTACTTGGACTTAGATCGCGCGTACCGGGTTATCGGCCAGTTGCTCGAGCAGCCAGCGGATCATCTCCTTCTTATACGGTTCTGAGATCGCCGGGTCCCCTTCCCAACGGCGTATGCCGTGTCCCGCGCCCGGCACCTTAAAGAGATCACAGTTCGCACCGGCCGATTGCATCTTGATGCACATGTTGCGGGACTGCTCGAATGGCACCAGAATGTCGGCGGTTCCGTGGATCAGGAGAAACGGTGGCATGCCCGGCCGCACTTTCGAGATCGGCGACAGCTGTGCGAGGCGCGTCAGCAGGAGACCTTCGAAGGGCGTGCCCTGCAGCGTGTCCCTAATCGATGATGGGATCAGCTCGGAAGTCTTCAGCAGCGACACAAGATCGGTGGGCGCGTACAGGCCAACAACAGCCTTTACAGAAGTGCCCGGCGCATTGTTGAGAGCGGCCATGCCGGCAAGTTGGCCACCGGCGGATTCGCCAATCAAGGCGATGCGGTCCGGATCGATACGATACTCGCGGGCGTTATCTTTGACAAACCGGATAGCCGCTTCGACGTCATTGATCGCGATGCCGAAAAGAAGCGGATCGTTAGCCAGCCGGTAGTTGATGGAAAACCAGGCGATGCCCGCGTCCGAAAGAGGCTTGAAAAGTGGAGCGACGTCGATCTTCTTGTCGCCTCGTACCCAACCGCCGCCGTGGACAATGATAGCGGCAGGAAACGGCCCGCTGCCGTCGGGGATTGAGGCATCGAGCCGAAGGCTCGTCCCTCCGGCGCGGGAATATTCGATGTCGGTGCGAATTTCGGCGGCAGCTCCGAGAGTAGTCATGAGAATGAGAAGACAGATGACAAGCATCTGCTTATGATGATGCCGTGGACCGCCCCACCGTTTCAATATCGTATTCAATGTCGTGTTCAACATGGTGCGATAGACTTGAAAACCGACAGGAGAACCAACGATGACCCGACTTACTTGCGCCTTGATTGCCGTGCTCACCGTGCCTGCTTTCGGCGCTCTTCCGGTGGTGCCCGCAAGCGACCAGGCCGCGCTGCTCAAAAGCAATGACAAGAAGCTCGCGGCGAACAAAAAAGCCGCTTACGACTTCTACCGCATCGTGCTCCGCGGACTCCGGCTCGATCAGGCCGAGAAGTACATGCGGGACGATTACATGCAGCATAACCCGAACGCCGACACCGGCCTCAAAGGCTTCAAGGAGTACTTCACGAAGCTGGGCGGCCCGAAGGACATTCCGGCCACCATCGAGGGGTTGGTCGCGATACAGGCCGAGGGCGAGTACGTCACATTGTCGTTCGTGCGCGAGTATCCCGATCCCGCGGATAAGAGCAAGAAGTACACCACCACCTGGTTCGACATGTTCCGGTTCGATAACGGCAAGATCGCCGAGCATTGGGACTCAGCTTTGAAGGCCCAGTAATGCGAGTCCGGGCACTCATCCTCCTGGCAACATCCGCCTCGTGCATCTTTGCCCAGAAGGCGAAGGACAACGCGAGCGACTGGCCGATGTATACGCGCGACCTCGCGGGCACGCGCTATTCGCCACTGAAGCAGATCAACGCCGGCAATGTTTCGAAGGTGACCGAGGCATGGAAGTTCGATCTGCGCGCCGCAGCGGCGTCCGCTCGTGGCGGAGACACCGGAGACCCGTTCGCGGGCGTGGCCGGAGGTGGAGGTGGTGGAGGAGGGCGCGGTGGTGGTGGGAATCCGGAAGCCACGCCGATCGTCGTCAACGGACTGATGTATCTTCCGGCAGGCAGGCGCGTCATCGCGCTTGATCCGGAATCCGGCAAGGAAGTTTGGACGGCGCAACTGCCATTCGCCACCGCTGCGCGTGGAGTTGCGTTCTGGCCTGGAGACGCCGACAATCCTCCGCGGATTATCCTGACCGCGGGTCCGCATCTGATTGGGCTGAATGCGAACTCAGGCAAGATCGACCCCGGCTTCGGCAAAGAGGGCATCGTAGATATCACGGTGGGGTGGAACGGGGTCCCGGCGATCTTCAAGAATGTCGTAATGCTGGGCGCGACAGTGGGTGAGGTTCCCATCGGGCCGCCGGGCGATTCGCGCGCATATGATGCCCGCACCGGCGCCAAGCTTTGGGAATTTCATTCGGTTCCACAGCCCGGCGAAATCGGATTTGGCAGTTGGGAAAAAGACAGCTGGAAAGGCTTCTCGGGCGTCAACGTGTGGGGTTGGTATCTGACCGCCGATGAAGAGCGCGGCATCCTCTATATGCCCTTCGGCAGTCCGGCAGGCAACTACTATGGCGGAGACCGCCCCGGCAACGATCTGTTCGGCAATTCCATCGTTGCGGTGGACGCGAAGACAGGCAAATATCTCTGGCATTTTCAGACCGTCCATCACGACCTCTGGGATTCCGACCTGCCTCCCGCGCCGAGTCTCGTTGACATCGTGCGTAACGGAAAGAAGACTCCGGCGCTGGCGCAGATCGGCAAGACGGGCTGGATGTTCATCCTCGACCGCGTGACCGGCAAACCGATCTTCGGCGTGGAGGAGCGTCCCGTTCCGCCGGGCGATGTGCCGGGAGAGTGGTATTCGCCGACACAGCCGTTCCCGTTGAAACCGCCGCCGCTGGCGCGCACGAGTTACAAACCGGAAGACATGGTTACGGCGGACGATACTAGTCCCGAACATGTGAAGGCCTGCCAGGATTTTGTCGAGAAGAGCGGCGGGTTCTACAACGCGGGGCCCTTCACGCCGTTCCTGTATCACGAGACCGGGGCGCCTCCGAAGAGCACAATGATCTTCCCCGGAAACGGCGGCGCGAACTGGGGCGGGACGGCGGCGGATCCGAAGACGGGCTACGTGTATGTGCAGACGCACGATTCGGCGCTGGTCGGTTGGGTGGAAAAGAAGGACCCGAAAGGCAACTATGGCAGCGGCAACGGATCGCCCCAGCTTTACGACCGCGGCAGCGTGGATGGCCCGGGACCTTATCACGGCTTCAGCGCGCAAGTGAAGGATGCGAACGGCAAGACGATCGGCAACTGGCCGTGCCAGAAACCACCATGGGGCCGGTTGTTCGCCGTGAATGCGAATACGGGGGACATCGCCTGGCAGGTTCCGCTGGGCATTACGGAATCCCTGCCCGAAGGCAAACAGAAGACGGGCGGAAGCGGAAGCGCCGGGCCGATCGTCACAGCGGGCGGTCTGGTATTCATCGGCGCGACCAACGACGGCCGTTTCCGCGCCTTCGATTCGAAGACCGGTAAGGAACTGTGGGTGACGAAGCTGACCCGCAATGCGAACGCGAACCCGATCACCTATCAGGGGAAGAACGGAAAGCAGTATGTAGCGGTGATCGCGACGGATTCGGTCGCGGTGTTCGCTCTACCTTGAGTACACACTTTCGTCTGCGATTCGGAGGACCGCTCCCTCTGGTCGCGGCTCAGTATAAGAGCCTGCTTCAGAGCCGTGACCGAAGGGAGCGATTGGTCGAATACGTTAGCGAACGTCTGAACTGGAGTACTTAGCGGCAACCAAAAGGGGACGACAACCGTCTCCTTCGGGAGGGTTTGCGGGTTTAATCCCGTGCACCCACTCACCCGTGAGGTAACATTCGAATTGCCTAATACGAAACGCCGCTTCTTCCCATTCTTCATAGCCGTTGCCGCCTTTTCCGGTTCCCTGTATGCCCAGACTGTGCGCTTCCAGACCACTCTGGGCGGGATCGACGTCGTTCTCACGCCGAACATCACGCCGATAACAGTAACTAATTTCATGACCTACGTGAACAGCGGCGCGTACACCAACACGCTCATTCACCGCTCGCTGAGCCCGAACGTCGCAACTCCGACTCCGCCTTACATCATTCAGGGCGGCGGCTACGTGCTCCAGGGCCTCATACCCTTTCTCTATCAAATGCTGAACCCTCCCATCACCAATGAGTTCAACCTCGCGAACTGCCCAAACATGGCCTGCAACAACCTCGGCACCCTTGCGACGGCGCTGAGCAGTGGCATCGACACCGCCCAGAATCAGTGGTTCTTCAATTTGTCGGCTAACGCCACCTACTTCGACAGCGGGGATTACACAGTGTTCGGCAACATTGCCAATGACGCCAGCCTTGCGGTGGCGAACGCCATCAACGCGCTTCCCACTTATGTGGGGCCCTACGGAAACGATGCGGGCTTAACGAATCTTCCTTTGCTCAACTACAGTTGCTGCGGCCACCTTCCCACGTCAGACAACTTCGTCTTCGTCAACTCGATCACGCCGATCTCACCGGTCATTTCAGCCGCGGGCGTGGCGAACGCAGCTACCGCCCTGTCCATCAGCAGCACCGGAATCTCGCCCGGCGAAATGCTGACGCTGTACGGCCAGAACTTCGGCAAGAACTCCGCTGCGCCCAGCTACCTGGGGCCCACGCAGGTCACGACGCTAACGTTGGACAGCACCGGAACAATGGTGACCACGTCATTGGAAGGCACAGAGGTATTGTTCAACGGCATCGCGGGCCCGATGATTTTCACATCGGACGGGCAGATCGCTGTGCTCGTTCCCTACGAAATTGCCAATCAAAGTGCCGTAAACGTGGTGGTTTCGTACCTCGGCATCCAAACCAGCCCGGTTCAATTCAAAGTTGTTGCGGCCAACCCGGGGTTGTTCACGCTGAGCCAGAGCGGGAAGGGCGACGCCGCCATCGTTCGCGCCAACGACGGATCCGTGGTCAGCATCTCCAGCCCCGCAAAGGCAGGAGATTCCCTGCAGCTTTATGGCGAGGGCTATGGGGTAGCCACACCCAGCACCAGTTTGCCCGACGGTGTGCTGGTGAGCACCACGCTTCCTGTTCCGGCGGCCACGACCGTCCTGCTGATCGATGGGCAACCGGTGCCTACGTTGTACGCGGGCGCCGCCGGGTCGGCGGTCAATGGCATGATGCAGGTCAACTTCCTGGTCCCGCAACAACTAGCGCGGGGCACCCACCAGATTCAGGTGAAGGTCGGCAACACGGTGAGCCCCGCGGGCGTGACTTTGTGGACTATGTAAGAATGCCGGCGGCAAAGACCGCCAGCGGTACATTCATTCGTAGAAGTCGGGGGATTTCTTCAGGGTGGTGAAGGTGGGGAGATCGTGCTCGATCCACAATCGAGCGCCGCTCTTTTTCAGGAAGGCATCGACCTTTTCGCGGGAGGCGGCGGATTGCTCCTTGTCGAATTCGAAGGTCGGGAACCGGTGCATGGTGATCTCCTGAGGCAGGTGGTAAAGATCGCCTGCAATCAGGATCGGCCCGGACTGCTTCAGGCGCAGGAACAGAATCTGATGACCTGGCGTGTGGCCTGGCGCGTACATGATCACCACGGTCCCGTCGCCAAACACGTCGTAGTCTTTCTCAGTAAGGATTATGGTCTTGCTGTCCTTCAGCTTGTTGTAGGAGGCAGTCAGCTGGGGGCCTCCGCGACCGCGACCTCCAGCAGGTGGAGGCGGAGCGAACATAGCATCGCGCTCGTTCTGATGCACAAGCCAAGTGGAACCCGCGAAGTCATTGGCATTCGCGGTGTGATCCGAATGCAAATGGGAGAGAGCGAGGTACTTGATGTCAGCCGCCGTGTAGCCGATCTCAGCGAGCTGTGACTTCAGAGTCCTCGTTACAGTGGAGATTCCCTGTGTGGTCCCGTTGACCTGCGCGTCCGGGATCACGCCGACATCCCACATCAGCGTGCCCTTTGGATGCACCACCAAATAACACGGCACGGCGAAGGGCTGCTTCTCGCCGACCTCTTCCTTTGTAAATCCGAAAGTGGCTGGAGCGCTCATGGTCAGCAGACCGCAGTCGAATACATAGAGGCGCGCGGACTTCGGCGGCTTCGGCTTGGTCTGCGATATCGCCGCGGGCACTATCAGAAAGGTCAGGAACGCTGCGGAGACTGCAGGCAGGATGAATGGTCTCATAACAACCCCCAATTGTATGTCAGGTGGTATATAACAGTGTTCGGTACTTACAGGAGCCGAATGAGCAGGACCGCAGTCCTCATCGCATTCTTTGCTGCATATTTTGTCACGACCGCAGGCGCACAGGTCAAGAACTTCGTCCCTGTCACGCAGGAAATGCTCCTGAACCCGAGTCCGAACGACTGGCTGATGTACAGCCGCACTTACGATGCCCAGCGCTACAGCCCGCTCAAAGAGATCAATCGCGCAAACGTCGGCCAGCTCCGCATGGCATGGACGCGAGGCCTTGGCCCGGGCACATCGGAGACCATCCCGATTGTGCACAACGGAGTGATGTATGTCGTGGAGCCCGGCGCTATCGTACTGGCGCTGGATGCCGCCAACGGCGATCAGCTCTGGGAATACAAGCGCAAAGTGAACGCTGGGCAGGCATCCTCCGCGCGCACGAAGGACTTGTCGATTTATCAGGACATCGTGGTTTACAGCGCTCCCGACGGCTTCATCGTCGGCCTCGACGCCCGAACAGGCGAGCAACGCTGGCAAACGCCGACGGGCGACGGCAACAACACCTCCGGTTCGATCGTTGTGGAAGGCAAAGCCATCACCGGGAAGGGCTGCGGGAAAACCCGCGACACCTGCTTCATTGGCGCTTATGACGCGCTCACGGGCAAAGAACTGTGGAAGTTTTACAACGTCCCCGCGCCGGGCGAGCCGGGCTCAGAAACGTGGGGAACGCCGTTCAAAGACACTAACCTCGCATCCACATGGGGATTGCCCGGCACCTACGACCCCGTGCGCAAACAACTCTACTGGGGCATCGCCAACGCCATGCCAAACACGCGGTTAGAACGGCATGGGGATCCCAACGGCACTTCGCGGACCGCGCCAGCCGACCTATACAGTAACTCGACAGTGTCAATCAATCCGGATACCGGCAAACTCAACTGGTATTACCAACACTTACCCGGCGACGATTGGGACCAGGACTACACACACGAGCGCACTCTGGTGAGAGCGAAGTTCAATCCGGACCCCAAGTTTGTGAAGTGGTTCAATCCCGATGTGAAGCGCGGCGAGGAGCGCGACATGGCGGTGATGGTGGGCGAAGGCGGCGGTGTCTTCGCGCTGGATCGCGGCAACGGCCAGTTTCTGTGGGCTACGCCGTTTCCCTTTGACGATCCGTTGTTCCTGATTTCCAACATCGACGGTAAGACCGGAAAGACAACCATCAACTGGGACCTGGTCAACAAGAAACCGGGTGAGAGACATACGATTTGCTTCTATAACACGCGAAGCTTCTGGCCCACGGCTTATCATCCGGGCGCTAACTCGCTCTATGTTCCCTACATCGATAACTGTCTGGACATGACATCCAAGAGCGCCACCGGGCCGGGGCGAGAGTCGCGAATCCCCGTTCCGCAGCCTGGTTCCGATCCCAATAAGCTGACGGGGATTGGCAAGATCAACCTATCGACTGGTGAGATTGTGCGCTTCAACGAAGGGCGATCGCCGAGCGATGGCGCGATGCTGACCACGGCCGGCGATCTGGTATTCCACGGAGACATGAATCGCAGGTTCCGGGCATTCGATGTCTACACGGGGAAACAGCTTTGGGAAGGTATCGTGGGCGGACACGTTTCCGTCAGCACGATTTCTTACGCGGCCGGTGGAAAGCAGTACGTAGCAATCATGACCGGCGACGGTATGCTGGACGGGAGCTTGCTTAATGAGACACCGGAGTTGAAGCCGCCGAGGGGGTCGAACGCTATCTTTGTGTTTGCGCTGCCGGACAAACGGTGATTGAAAAGGTGCAACGAAGAAGGCGTGGGTCGATGTCCTCGACGCCATGCCGAGCAAGGCGGGTGCGCTGGATCTGCTCAAGTTGCCGGGTGTCTTCATCATCGTCTCTAAAGCGAATATGCCTCCTGCCGGCGGATCGCAATGCTCCGTGGTGAATCACATCGGCCTCGCGGTGAAAGACTATGCCGATGTCAAAGCGAAAGCCGCAGCAGCTGGTCTCATGTGGCGGGATTTGACGCCCAATGTGCAGGCCTTCGTGACGTTTCCGGAGATGGAAATTCAGCGCAGCCAAAGGTACACGGCGCGGACCCGCCGCCATGATTCCGGGTGGTGAAGTGGATTTCCTGAAGGCGCAAATGCCGGCTGATCGCACGAAGGGCGGTTCGCTCGATCACATCGGATTCGAAGTGAAGGACCTGGATGCCACGCTTAAGAAGCTGGCGGCGGATGGCGTGACTATCAATATGCCGCTGCGCGACATGACGAAGCAGATTGGTTTGAAGATTGTTTTATCACGGATCCGGACGGGACTTATGTAGAGTTGACAGAGGGGCTGGCGGGGAAGTAACGGCAGGCGTCAGATGAATGCACCTGGGGAAATGCCGAAACTCACCGACCGTTTCGCGGGCCACAAGCGTCGAGATGAGTCTCGACGCGGCTCGCAAGAGTGCGCGCGCCACGACTTATTGGCGTGGCTTTTAAGTTGCTCGGCCGGCGACAAGATCGCCACTGGCACAACTTCGTCGCAGACTGAACGCGACTCAAGTCGCGTGTACCACCGACTCGGGCTAGCGGACCCAGTTGGGCATCACGTAAGCATAGAACATCGTCAGAAAACCGATCATCACGGCGAGAAAGATGCTGTGGCGCAGCGTGAAACGGAGAAGCAGGCCTTCCTCGCTTCGCTTCATGCCGGTGGCGGCGGCGGCGACCGCGATACTTTGCAGGCTGATCATCTTGCCCACCACGCCGCCTCCGGAATTTGCGGCGGCCATCAGAGCCTGGTTCATACCGAGGCGGCTCGCGGTCACTACCTGCAACGGTCCGAACAGGGCGTTCGCGGAGGTGTCGCTGCCGGTCAGGAAGACGCCCAGCCAGCCGAGCAGCGGGCTGAAGAATGGAAACATCGATCCGGTCCCCGCGATCACCAGACCCAGCGTGGTGGTGGCGCCGGAGTAGTTCATCAGGTAGGCCAGCGCGACTACGCTCGATATCGTCAACAGCGGAAGGGCGAGTTGTTTCGCAGTAGCGCCCGTATAGCTGAGAAGCTTGCCTGGCGAAACGCGCAGGATCATGGCGGCGACCAAAACCGAAAACAGACATGAGGTTCCGGACGCGGAGAAGAAATTGAACGTGTATCGAGCCGCATAGGGCGAAGGTTTGGCGACTACCGGCGGAATCCGCTGGACCATATTGTGGAGGCCGGGCCAATCGAAGATCACGGTCGCTTTATCAAGGAAGGCCTTCACGTCGGTTACGCCCCAAAGCAGCACAAAAACCACCAGCGTCAGGTAAGGCGACCACGCGAGCAACACATTGCCGCCGGTGTGCCGGTGCGGCGTGGCGGCGACGGAGTTGGCCGGTTTCCAAACCTGAAGCAGGAGATACAGGGCAACCAAGGCCACAATGGCGGCGAGAAGAGCGGCGAGATAGGGGCCGCTGTAGTTGGAAATGAGGAACTCGGTGGCGGCGAAAGTGATGCCGGAAACGGCGGCTGCGGGCCAAACTGCCCCCAAGGCCTTCGTGCCTCCCATCATCAGCATCAGGTACGCGGGGACAATAAGGGCGAGCGGCGCACAGATACGGCCCACGTCGGCGGAAACTGACATCATCGGCAATCCGGTCACGTTCTGGAGCATGACGATGGGAATGCCGATCGATCCGAAGGCAACCGGCGCTGTGTTAGCGAGGAGGCAGATGGCGGCGGCGAAGAACGGTTGGAAGCCGAGTCCGGCGAGCATGGCGGAGGCTACCGCGACGGGCGTTCCGAACCCGGCCGCGCCTTCGAGAAACGCGCCGAATGCGAATGCGATCAGCAGGGCTTGTATGCGCTGGTCGCCCGTGAGGCTGGCGATGGAATCCTTGATGATTTCGAACTTGCCCGTCTCGACCGTCAGCCGGTAGAGGAGGATGGCGGTGAACACAATCCAGCCGATAGGGAGCAACCCGTAGGCCGCGCCATAGAGCGCGGCGCTCACTACCATCGATGCCGGCATGCCGTAGGCGAAAAGCGCCACCAGAGCCGCTACCAATGCGCCTATGAGCGACGACATCCAGGCCGGTTTTCGCAAGACGCCCAGCAGGAAAAGCATGGTGAAAATCGGCAGAGCGGCGACAACGGCGGAGAGAGCGAGGTTATTCGAAAGCGGTGTGTAGCTTTGAGCCCACATAATGTGTTTTGTCAAGGTATCACAACAAGGCTCCGGCGAATGTGACAAAATTACTTTCGGTCGGGAAGGAGTAATAATGCTTCGGAGAAAGCAGATTTTGGGAATATCCGTTGCGCTTGTCCTGGGCGGAGTGCAACTTGCGGCGCAGGAACCAGTCCGAGTCCGGCGGCCCGGGGGCGGCGCCGGCATGGATTACAGGGATTACGACGCGGCCACCCTGGAACGCGGCAAGACGGCGTTCGTCTCGCAGTGTGGTTTCTGCCATGGCTCAAACGCGAAGGGCGGCGAGAGCGGCCCTGACCTGATTCGATCGGTACAGGTGATCGACGACGAGAACGGCAACCTGATCGGTCCGATCATTCGCGGCGGAAGGCAGGCCCAGGGTATGCCGAAGTTCGACATGACGCAGGCGCAGATCAACGATATCGCCGCGTTCCTGCATGAAGGCGTGCGGGCGGCAGCCGAGCGCGGCACTTACAAGATCCTCAACATCGTGACGGGCAATGCGAAGGCCGGCGAGGCGTTTTTCAATAGCGAGGGCAAATGCAGTACCTGCCATTCACCGGCCGGCGACCTTAAGGGTGTCGGCGCGAAGTACGATCCCATCACGCTCCAGGGAAGGTTTCTGATGCCCGTGGGCGGAAGGACCAACCAGCGCAGACCTAACGCGCCGATCGTGGTGACTGTGACGCTTTCTTCGGGCAAATCGGTCAAAGGCACGTTGGAACGGATCGACGATTTCAATATCGCGCTGACGGATGCGAACGGCGACTATCACTCGTTTTCGCGCAACGGAGCAATTCCAAAGGTAGTTCTCGACGACCCTATAAAAGCGCACTACGACATGCTGCCCAAGTATTCGGATGCCGACATGCATAACCTGACGGCGTATCTGGTGACTTTGAAATGAAGACCCTTATCTCGATATTGATACCGATCGCGCTGACTGCACAAGTCGCGCAGAAGCCTGTAAGCCCGAGTGCCGACAATCCGATTCTTGATCCGGCGAAACTGCTGAAGCCAGCCACCGATTCATGGCCAACTTACAACGGCGATTACTCGGGCCGCCGGTTCAGCACGCTTCGGCAGATCAACCAGCTGAACGTCAAGTCGATGACGCTGGCGTGGGTCTATCGGGCGGCGGCAGGGCCAACCTTTGGCACGACTACTGGCGGTACGGGTCCGGATGTGCCCCCGGTCGCCGGGCGCGAAAACAGTTTCGGCGGGCTGCAGATCAAAGCCACGCCTCTTATGCTGAACGGCGTTCTCTACTTCGCTACGCCGGATAATGCGTGGGCCGTCGATGCGCGCACAGGCCGTGAGCTGTGGCATTACTTCTGGAAGACCACGGGCGGAATTCATATCGGCAATCGGGGGGTCGGGATCTACGAAAACTGGCTGTTCTTTGAAACGCCCGACGATTTCCTCGTGTCGCTGGATGCACGGACGGGCAAGGAGCGCTGGCATATCCAGATCGCGGATGTGAAGCAGGAGTATTTCTCGACGCCGGCGCCGGTGATTGTCGGCAACCATGTGCTGGTTGGGACGGGCGGCGATACGCTCGATGTGCCGGGGTTTCTGGAAGCGGTGGATCCGGAAACTGGGGCGATCCAGTGGAAGTGGTGGAGCGAACCGCTGAAGAAGGGTGATCCGGGATCGGAGACGTGGCCGAACGAAGCATCTATGCGGCACGGCGGCGGGATGACCTGGATGCCGGGGACTTACGACCCGGCGCTGAAGCTTTACTATCTGGGGACCGGGAACCCGCAACCAGTGGAGACGGGGCACGGGCGTGAGGGAGACAATCTGTGGACCTGTTCCATCGTCGCGCTGAATCTCGATACGGGGAAGATCGTCTGGTATTACCAGGTTTCGCCGCACGACACGCATGATTGGGATGCGACGCAGACACCGGTGCTGATCGATGGCACGTTCAACGGGCAGCCGCGCAAGATGCTGGCGCAGGCAAGCCGGAACGGCTACTTCTTCCTGCTGGATCGCACGAATGGCGAACACCTGTTGACGACGAAGGTGATTGAGACCATGAACTGGTCGAGCGGCGTGAATGCGAAGGGCCAGCCGATCCCGAACCCGGCCAAGGAATCGACGGTGGACGGCGTGCTGGTGTCGCCGAATTCCACTGGCGCGACGAACTGGCCGGCGCCGAGCTTCGATCCGGAAACGGGCCTGCTGTATGTGGGCACCAATGAAACTTTCAGCGTGTTTTATTTGACCGACACCGATCCGCAGCCGGAGGGTTATGCGGCAGCCGAACGGAATGCGGGGAGTTTCGGAAGCACGCTTCGGGCTATCGACTATAAAACCGGTAAGACAGTTTGGAAACATACTTATCCGGGTGGAGGAGGTTCGGCGGGGATTTTGACGACCGCCGGGAGGCTTCTGTTTACCGGAGACGGCTCGCAGAATTTTATTGCTTTCGATCCGGCGACCGGGAGGATTCTGTGGCATGCGGGGTTGACAGCGAATGTAAGTAATGGGCCGGAGACTTACATGCTGGATGGGCAGCAGTATTTGATAGTGGGGGCGGGGGATTCTTTGTACGCGTTTACGATGGAGCAGTAGGCCGGGAAAACGCTCCCTGTGGTCGCGGCTCAGCAAAGGCAATAGCGCACTGATGTTGCCGAGCCGTGACCCGGACATCCCCTTTAGGGGGGCCGGCGCGTAGGGAGCGGTTATTACGGGAGAAACACATGACTTATTCGAGACGGGATTTTGGGAAGACTGCACTCGCGGGGCTGCCATTGGTGTTGATGGCGGCGAAGGTCAACGGCGTGACGCTGGGCGTGATGACTTACAGCTATCGCGCGCTGCCTCAGAAGCCTGGTGTCGACCGCGTGGATGGACAGATTGAAGCGCTGAAAATCAACGGAAGCCGGGATATCGAACTGTTTGAAGCTGAGCTGCAGCCGCCCGCTAAGGCCGACGGTCTGGATAAATGGCGCCTCGCGTCGCAGATGGACCACTTCAAAGCAGCCAGGAAGAAGCTGGACGAGGCCGGCATTACGACTCATGCTTACACGGTGAATTACAGAGATTCGCTCACGGATGAAGATCTGGACCGGACCTTTGAGCAGGCGAAAGTACTGGGAACGAACACGATCGCGGCGTCGACTCAGGTGACGATGGCGAAGCGTCTGGCGCCGTTTGCGGAGAAGCATAAGATCTACGTGGCGTTCCACGGGCATTCCAATACCAAAGATCCGAATGAGTTTGCCACGCCGGAGAGCTTCCAGACCGCTCTGGGACAGTCGAAATACTTTAGGATCAATCTCGACATCGGACATTTTTCAGCGGCGGGGTACGATCCGGTGGCCTACATCCAGGAGCATCACGACCGCATTACTCACTTACACATGAAGGACCGCAAGAAGAACGACGGCCCGAACATGCCGTGGGGCGAGGGGGATACGCCGATCAAGCAGGTTTTGCTGCTGCTGAAAGACAAAAAGTATCCAATCCCGGCGCTGGTGGAGTATGAGTATCGCGGGACTGGGACGGTCGTGGAAGAAGTCGGGAAGTGTTTGGATTACATGCGGCAGGCGATCGCGTAGTAAGGGCAAGCAAGATACGCAACTGGAATCGCCGGTGCTGCGTCCGGTAGAGGGTGATCAGTCGAATACTTCTTCCTCTCTTTCTTGCGATGCCGGCGGTCGCTCAGGATAACCCCGCGTGGAAGGCAAAGCAGATTCCTGAATGGACTGAGAACGACGCCAAAGACGTTCTGGCGGGCTCCCCGTGGGTCAAGACTTTCACGCCGGCCATGAAGCAGGAACAGCAGAGCAGTGGAAGTCGGCGAATCAGTATCGGGATTCCCGGCATGGGCGGGATGGGACGGCGCGGCGGAGGCTATCCCGGAGGCGGCGGGCAATCGAGGCGCAGCAGTGATGACAATGAGGCGCCGAAGGTGACGCTGCGCTGGGAGAGCGCGATGCCGGTTCGGACGGCGGAGTTGAAAGTCCACGACAACGATGCGCCTACGCTGGATGAGAAGCACTACGCGATCGCGGTTTATGGCATCCCCGACCGGATGCTTGTCGGCGACACAAAGAGACTTCAGGATCAACTGAAGGGGAAGGCTTCCATCAAGCGCGATGGGAAGAAGGACTTCAAGCCTTCCAGCGTGGAAGTACTCGAGCGGCCGGACGGGCCGGTGGTGGTCTACATGTTTCCGATGACCACTGAGATTACGAAGGAAGACCACCGCCTGGAGTTCGATGCGGATATTGGGCGGCTGGAGCTGACGCAGTCGTTCTTCACGGATGACATGGTGTGGCAGGGCAAGCTCGAGCTGTAACGGGCTATTCAAATTCAGGTCGTAAAATGAAGGCATTATGCCTACTATGCGCGCCGCACAAGTGCCCCGCCCGAATGCGCCCTTCGAGATTGTGGAACGAGATATTCCCGAACCTGGTCCCGGATCGGTGCGGATCAAGGTCCAGGCGTGCGGCATCTGCCACAGCGACAGCATCACTAAGGAAGGGCTCTTTCCGATAATCAAGTACCCGCGCGTGCCCGGGCATGAGGTGGTTGGGGTCATTGACGCCGTTGCGCCCGGCGTTCCGCGATGGAAATCGGGGCAGCGCGTGGCAGTCGGTTGGCACGGGGGAAACTGCGGCTACTGCGATGCCTGCCGCCGCGGCGATTTCTTCGCCTGCCTGAGTTTCACCGCCATCACAGGCATCACTTCCGACGGCGGCTATGCCGACTACATGATCGCGCGATCCGATGCGCTCGCCCTGGTGCCGGACGAGTTGTCGGCTGTGGAGGCGGCGCCGCTGGTGTGCGCGGGGGTTACGACGTTCAACTGCCTGCGCAACAGCGGTGCGCGGCCGGGCGAGCTTGTTGCCGTTCTCGGGCTTGGCGGATTGGGCCATCTTGGGGTGCAATACGCGGCCAAGGCGGGATACCGGACGGTTGCGATCGCGCGCGGCAAGGACAAGGAACCTCTCGCTCTCGAACTGGGCGCGCGGCATTACATCGACAGCCAGACCCAGGATCCGGCTGCCGAGCTTCTGAAGCTGGGAGGCGCCAAAGTGGTTCTGGCGACCGTAACGAACGGCGATGCCATGACAGCTGTGGTGGGCGGCCTCGGCACAAATGGAACGTTCATGGTGATTGGCGCCGCGCCGTCACTCACGGTTTCTCCTTTGCAGCTTTTGGGGGGACGCCATTCGGTGAAGGGCTGGTATTCGGGCACTTCAATCGATTCGCAGGACACGCTGGCGTTCAGCGTTCTTTCGGGCGTGCGCTCGGTGAATGAGACTTATCCGCTGGAGCGCGTGGCGGAGGGCTACGAGCGTATGGTCAGCGGCAAGGCGCGTTTTCGAGTGGTACTGACGATGGGTGGTTAAAGGCCCGCTCACTTCGCGGGGAAGAAGGCGGCGACGCGGTCGTTGAGCGTGAATTCCATTCCCAGGCCGGGATACTGTTTGACTACTTTCGCGCGCATCTCGGCTGCATTTTTCGATGCAGCGACGTTCGCGTCCCAATCGGCAATGTACTTCTTCATCCATGCAATTGAGGCCATGTTCTGTGTCGCGCCGGGACCCTGATGGCCAGGAACGACGAGGACGGGATTCAGGGCGGTGATTTGATCCAGCGTTTTCATCCAATCTTCGCGGCCCTTGTCTTTGGGCACGCCGAAATAGACATGGTCGAACACGGTATCGCCCGCGACCACGGCCCGCAGCGAGGGGATATAAACGAAGCTGTTACCGGGGCCGTCGCCCTGCACGCCGCCAGTGATGGGGAATTCCTGGCCTTCGAGGGTGAGCACGGGAGTCGAGAGTTCTTCGGGGAGCACCGGATCGGGTCCGGGGATGTTGTTGCCGTAAGTCGGAAACCAGAACTTCTGTCGCGCGGGCCAGCCGGTCTTGGCTGCGTTGACCGTGGCCGGAAGCGCGACGATCCGGGCGGCCGGGAACGCCTGGTGCAGGACCGCGAGCCCAAACAGGTGGTCGGGATGAGGATGGGTGACATAGACGGTGGCCAGGTTTTTCTTCGACTCGAGAATCTCCGCGGCGAGACGGTGAGCCTCGCTGAGACTGAATTGCGGGTCGATGACCAGCATGTCCTTATCGCCCGAAATCATGGTGGAGTTAACGTCGTATCCGTTGACGCCGACGCCGGTATGCACTTTCAACTGGAGTTTCGACTGGGCACCGGCGGCCGCGGCAAGCGCGAACAGGGCGAAAAGGGTTCGTGGGATCATGTGGAGATTGTAAACCCGATAGGCCCCCGGACGATGGCAGGAGCGACAAAACGCCTGTATAATCGTCTGTGCCGGATGAGAGAATAGTAGCAGGATCACCGGAGATTGACATGAGCATTTCCAAGCCCTTCATAGAACGCCCAGTCGCGACGACGCTCCTTACCGTGGCGCTCACGCTCGCGGGCGGCATTGCCTATTTTCAACTCCCCGTGGCTGCGCTCCCGCAAGTCGATTTCCCGACCATCAATGTGCAGGCCTCCCTTCCCGGCGCCAGTCCGGAAGTGATGGCCGCCTCGGTCGCGACTCCACTCGAGAAGCAGTTCACGCGCATCGCCGGGATCACGGAGATGACGTCCCGAAGCTCGGTTGGATCCGCGCAAGTCACGCTTCAATTCGATCTGAGCCGCGATATCAACGCGGCCGCCCGCGACGTGCAGGCGGCCATTAACGCTGCCGCCGGGTTTCTGCCGTCGAACCTGCCAAGCCACCCGTCGTACAAGAAGCAAAACCCGGCCGACCAGCCCATTCTGATCCTGGCGATGACATCGGACGTGGTGCCGAGAGCCCAGTTGTATGACATCGCGTCGTCGGTGTTTGCGCAGAAACTGGCGCAGATACAGGGGGTCGGCCAGGTGCAGGTCAGCGGAAGCTCGCTGCCGGCCGTTCGCGTCGAAGTCAATCCGCAACCTGTTTCCCGGTACAACGTGGGGCTGGATCAGATCGGCACCTTCCTGCAGAACGCCAATGCCAACAAACCGAAGGGCTCGCTGGACAACGGGGTTACCACCACTCCGCTCATCGTGAGCGACCAACTGCTTGAGGCGAAGGATTACCGGGATCTCATTGTCGTCTACCGGAACGGCGCGCCTGTGCGCCTGTCGGATTTGGGGCGGGTCATCGATTCCGTAGAAGACGTGCGGAACTTGGGACTTGCCGACGGCAAGCCGGCCGTACTGATCCAGATCCGGCGTCAGCCCAATGCGAACGTCGTCGATACTGTCAGGCGCATCAACGAAATCCTGCCGCGGTTCAAGGCCTCCCTGCCGCCCACGGTGGATTTCAAGATCGAAAACGATCGCACCATCACTATCCGCGATTCGGTCCGGGATGCCCAGCGGAACATGGTGATTTCCATCGGTCTCGTGATCCTGGTCGTATTCATCTTCCTGCGCAACGGATGGGCGACGTTCATCCCGAGCGTTTCCGTGCCGGTTTCGCTGATCTCCACATTCGGCGCGATGTATCTTCTCGGATACAATCTCGACAATCTCTCGCTGATGGGCCTGACTATCGCCACGGGTTTCGTGGTGGACGATGCGATTGTCGTGATTGAAAATATTACCCGGCACATCGAAAGCGGGATGCCCGCCATGCGGGCCGCGCTGAAGGGCGCCGAGGAAATCGGCTTCACAGTCCTTTCGATGAGCATTTCTCTGATAGCCGTCTTTATCCCGATTCTCATGATGCCGGGAATCATCGGTCGGCTCTTCCGTGAGTTCGCTGTCGTCCTGTCGGTTGCGATCGCGGTTTCGCTGGCCATTTCGTTGACGGCCACGCCGATGATGTGTTCGCGGCTGCTTCAGGTCAAACACGAGCACGGACGTCTCTACAACTGGACCGAGAGGTTTTTCCAGTGGGTGATTTCCACTTATGCCTCCGCGCTGCAGAGCGTGTTGAATCATCCCGCGCCCGTTTTGTTCGTGATGCTTCTCACTGTGGGAGTCAGCGGGTATCTCTACGTCAAGATCCCCAAGGGATTTTTCCCGCAGCAGGATACAGGGCGTTTGCAGGGCCAAGTGCAGGGCCAGCAGCACATTTCCTACCAGGCGCTCGTGGAGAAAGCGAAGTGGTTCGAGGAACAGGTTCGGCAAGATCCGGACATAGACACGGTCGGAGTTACCGCGGGTGGTAACGGCGGCGGGTGGGGTGGCGGCTCATCGGCCCAAATATTTGTGCAGCTCAAGGCAAAGCGCAAGACGACGCCTGACCAGGTGGTGGCCCGGATCCGCCAGAAGACCTCAGGCATGCCAGGCGCAACCCTGTACCTGCAGTCGCAGCAGGACCTTCGTATTGGCGGCCGTCAGGGCAACGCGCAATACCAATACACCCTGCTGTCACCGGATCTCGACTTGCTCGCCCTCTGGGGGCCGAGGGTTCTCGACAAACTCTCCACTTTGCCGGAACTGGTTGACGTCAGTTCGGATCAGCAGAATTCGGGCCTGTCGTCGAACGTCATTATCGATCGCGATACCGCGTCGCGTCTGGGTCTCACGGCGCAGGCGGTGGACAGCGCGCTCTATGATGCCTTTGGCCAGCGCCAGGTCTCGACCATGTACAAATCGATCAACCAGTACCACGTGGTGCTGGCGCTCGAGCAGCAGTGGTGGGAGAGTCCGGACTTCCTGCAGAAAATCTACGTGCAGACACCGCGCGGCCTTTCGGTTCCCTTATCAACCTTCGCCCACTTCGCGCAGGGGATCACGCCGCTGTCGTTGTCGCATCAGGGACAGTTCCCTGCTTCCACGGTTTCGTTCAATCTGCCGGAGGGCGTGTCGCTCAGCGACGCCGTGCTTGCGGTCAACAAGGCCGAGCTGCAGATGGGACTGCCGACGAGTATAACCGGTAGCTTCGCGGGCACCGCGCAGGCTTTTCAGGATTCTTTGTCGAGCCAGCCCATCTTGATTCTGACGGCGCTGCTGGCCGTTTACATCGTGCTGGGAATTCTCTACGAGAGCCTGATCCATCCGCTGACCATCATCTCGACGCTGCCGTCGGCCGGGGTTGGCGCGCTGATCGCACTGGTGCTTTTCAAGACGGAGCTGTCCATCATTGCGATGATCGGAATCATCCTGCTGATCGGCATCGTGAAGAAAAACGCGATCATGATGATCGATTTCGCACTGGCGGCGGAACGGAGCGGAATGACTCCGCGGGACGCGATCTATCAAGCCTGTCTGCTGCGTTTCCGGCCCATCACGATGACCACCGCCTGCGCGCTGCTGGGCCGCATGCCGATGGCGTTCGGATTTGGCGTTGGTTCGGAATTGCGCCAGCCTCTCGGAATCGCGATCGTGGGCGGCCTGCTGGTCAGCCAGATGCTGACTTTGTTTACGACTCCCGTGATCTACCTGTATCTCGACCGTTTCAGCAAGCGTTTCAGCCGCGCGCATCCGTTCGAGAACCGGCCTGGATTGTTCATCCCCGGCGGCGCCGCGGAAGGCGCGGATTAACGTGGGGCGGGCCATCGTGTTTTGTGGCCTGCCGTTCCAAACCGGGTGCTGTCAGTTGCTGTTTTGCCGCGACAAGGCCGACGCGCGGTTCGAGCGCGCGTCATCCAACTTGGGATCGAGAGCGAGAGCCTGGTCGAATTGCGCGATCGCTTCCGGGTATTTCCCTTCCTGCGACAGAAGTTCTCCCCACAGGTTGTGCAGTCCGGCGTCCTTTGGGAACGCGGCGACAACCTGCTCCATGTGTCCGGCAGCGGCGCCGATTTGCCCGGATTTCACCAACGCGAATACCAGATTGTAGCGGGCGTTCACGTTGCCGGAATCGAGCAGGAGCGCGGTTTCAAATTGCTGAATTGCTTCTTGTCCACGCCCGGTTCGCGTAAGCGCGGCCCCGAGGATATTGTGCCCCTGCGATTGTTTGGGGTCTACACGAACGGCCGTTTCGAGCGCTGAGACCGCGCCCTGCAAATCGAGGCGCGAGAGCTTGAGTTCGCCCAAATCGAGATATCCGGCGAAGTCGTCGGGGTATTTCTGCACGCGGTGCTCCATCACGGCCTCCTCCAGCTCGCGGCGGCGATCGCGCTTGTCATTTTCCGATGAACGACGCGCCAGAACCTGGAGCCAGAGGTGGCCCATCTCATCGGTCGCGTTATTCCCCGCCTTCACGCGCTTGGGCGGCTGATTGGGATTGCGCGGATTGGCTGTCGAATTATCGTAGTGGTAACGCATCGAGACAACGGTTCCCGCGGGAAGGAAAATAGGCTGGCGATAACGGAATACAGCCTGCCAGTTCGAATCCCAATCGGGAATGCGAATCAGCCACTGGCGCTTTCCATTGGGGAGGGTTGCATATCCTTCCAGCAGCTTGCCGAGGTAATGGGCATGGGGGTAGACGGCGAGGACGTCGACATCCATGGGCAAACGGAAGTCGTCGGAGATTGGGAAATCGCGCACGCCCGCCGGGATGTCAATCGCGCCATCGTGCTCAAGCTGGATCAATACGGGAAACTGCGTCGGAGCCTTATCGGTGAAATAGAGACCGATCGAAGGCTGGATGAGTTCGGGCTTGCCTGATGGTTGCAGATGCGCGTTGAGAACGAGATCGTTCCCTGGCTGGAGACGCCACGCGAAACCGTCGGGCTCCACGTAAGGCGCGCTGCCGGGCTTCCAGAAGAGGAAGTGGCCGGGAGGATCGAACACGCTGTATTGAATGTCGAGGTCCATGCCCGCGAAACCGGCGCCCGGGATTTTTTCGAGTTTCCGCGCGGAGTTCATGCGGTCGACGATCAGGTTCGCGTGATGCACGAGCCGCTTGCCGCCCGCGCGAATCTCGACGGCCCGCACATAGCGGGGAGCGCGAAGATCCGGCGAGAAGACAAAATTCCGGAACACGTCGGGGCCGTCGGCAGGCAGCGCAAACGGCTGCGCGGCGTCGAGAACGAGATCGGGAGGGCCCAGCTGCCAGTCATCGGCGACAGGTGGCAGCCCGGGCGTTTCATATTGCCCACCTTCGGGTGGCCCGCCTTCGGGCGCCCCTGCATTTACCCAGTCCGCGATGGCCTTGATCTGGGCATCGGTCAGGCGGCGCGTTCCCTCGAAATCGCCGTAACCCGGCTCCGGCAGCCAGGGCGGCATGAAACGGCGGCCCGTCACCGCGGCAATCTGGCGTGCATGTTTTCTGGCGTCGTCATAGCTGACGAGCGGAAAAGGTCCGGACCCGCCGGGGCGGTGACAGGACACGCAATTCTGCCGAAGGATCGGGGCGATCTCGTGAGTGAAAGTGGCTCGCGGTGTAATCGGCGGCTGCGATCGCAACAGAAGGGCTGCGACGAATCCTGCCAATACCGGGATTGTCTTCCGCATGTGCGATACACCTGTAGAATACATCCGCACGCCCCGGCTCGAACCTGAGACGATTTTCAAGGCCTGTGTGCCATGCGATTGTACGGTTCAAGACGCGCTGGATCCTAATTATGTGGGGTGGCTAACATTGGCCGGGCCATTGCAATTGTTGCGGGCGGAGAAGGCTCGGGTTATGCTTTTACAACTGAGTAAGCCACAAGAATGGCGCAAGGAGCCGGGCCGCTTCCCGGACGTCGGCTTTTGTGAAGCAAAGCAAAAGCTGGTTTACGACTTTCTGGAAGCAGTTCGTGAAATAACGCTTCTTCAGCAGCAACAGGCTAAGGCCGCCATTGAGGATGACCAGGACTTCTCTCGTTTCGATGTTCTGCTCCACTTCGCCCAGGAAAAAAAGGACACGGCGAAATATGCATGGATTGCACACGTCGAATCCCACCATTGCTGATCGAATCCCACCGTTGCCGAAAGGAGAGGGGCATGGCGCTCACACGACTCGAAATAGAACGGATCACCGACAGTCGGCTAAAACTACAGTCGGCGGCTCACACGCTGAAACAGATCCGCCCGGATAAAGTTCCGGACTTTGACGATATCCAGGAGTGTCTGGAGGACGCGGAGAAAAGCCTCGGAGGCGCCCTCCGAATTTCAAAATTCGACCCGAAAAACTCCAGGGACGAGCGGCGCTAAAGCGGCGCAGTTCTCAGAAGGAGGACTCTTTCGAATGGAACAGAGCCTGGAGGCAATGACGGTAGCGGTGCGTGTACTGGCGGCCCTCAATCGGAAACGGCCTCCGGATCAGGGCGATCTTGATTACCTTGGTCAACGTGCGCCTCTCTCAGCGCACCTGCCGCCGGATGAACTGGCTTGCGAGGTAATCCAGCAGGCGGTAAAGCGCCGCACCGAGGTGCGAACCGCGGTCCGCAGCGCAAACGCATCGTCAACTTAAACCCGCGGCACGCGACACCGCCGGCGAAACCGCTACCTGTCAGGGCCTGAGAGGTGTATCCGTCGGCGCGGGTGCGGCGGGAGCTGCTGGCGCAGGCCTGTCGGTGAGCGTGCGGCCGTCAGACAGCGTGACCGAAACGAAAATACCGCCCGGTTCGCCGGTCTGCTGCGGGTGTGCCATGACAGTGACCTTGTCGCCCGGCTTCATTACCGAGGATTTCCAGCCCGCGCGAATCAGCACGGCCGGAGAAGTCATCTCGACGTTCCAGGTGGTGACACCGCCCTTGCCGTCCGGAACATCCATTTCGATCCACGAATGAGGATTGGCCCATTTGAATTGCTTCACGGTGCCGACGAGCGTGACCGTCTTCTGACGATCGAACCCCGCCATCGAATGATGCGCCCAGGCCGGAATGGCCGCCAGAAGCGCTATCGAACCAACTAAGCTGGAAAGTAATCTTTTCATTGCCGTTCCTCTCATACTCGCTTATTAATGCTAACGAACGTTCACACTAGAGCTTGTGCTCGGCATGTGCGCGTTGAGGTCCGGTAAACAGGAGGCTTCGGTAATGTCGGTATCCTCAACCCGTCTGAAGCGTTTCGTCGATTTCCACTCGCCTTCCCAACTCTTCGGGTCGGAAAAGGTGTACTCGATTTCCAGCGTCGAACTGTTGTTCAGCAGCTTCATGCGTTCGACGACGTGCAGCGCATCGCTGGCGGGAATTCCGTTGTCGATCCAGTGATGATCGTCGACAAATCCCGTGGTGTCCACAACCAGCGTTTCGCCTTCCCAGTGACCGATGGACTCGCCGTTGAAGCTGCGCACTACCAGGTCGGGATCCGTGTGCTTGCGGCCGTCCAGATAGACGATCCGCACGCTGTTCATGAATCCGCTGACCATGAAGATGCTGGTGGGCCCCTGCACCATCGCGATCGGCCAGACGCGCGTCATGATCACCGGCAATCCGGCCGGCCAGCATTGGCCGATATCGTCGCGGTAAACTTTTCCCGCTTTACGCGCCTGCTCCGCCTTGTCAAATTCGATC